>ERZ1370068.2217-contig-1375_pt1 | contig 62814 bp, 74 predicted proteins | sample MGYA00561227_ERZ1370068 | MGnify/ENA primary metagenome ERZ1370068 (study PRJEB38410, sample SAMEA6850437) | metagenome | study: Metagenomic assessment of the ecological functions of the soil: analysis of the soil microbiota associated with the...
CGCTACGGTATTATTGCTATGGCCTTGCGCGACACGAGGAAGAAGCGCACGGCGTCGCGGCCGACCTCGTCGATCAGGTCGCGCAGCGTGACGTAGCTGCCGGCGCGCTTGCAGATCTTCACCTCCTCGCCGCCCTTCATCACCGTCACCATCTTGTGCAGCACGTAGTCCGGATAGCCCGGCGGAATGCCCATGCCGAGCCGCCTGCAGGCCGGCGCGCACGCGCACGACGGTGCTGTGATGGTCGGAGCCCTGGACGTTGATCGCCTTGCGCGAAGCCGCGCTCCCACTTGGTGACGTGATACGCGACGTCGGGCACGAAGTACGTGTAGCCGCCGTCGGACTTGCGCATCACGCGGTCCTTGTCGTCGCCGTACTCCGTCGTCCTGAGCCACAGCGCGCCTTCCTGCTCGTACGTCTTGCCCGACGCGACGAGGCGCTCGACGGTCGTCGTCGACGCGGCCGTCGGTGTAGAGCGAGCTCTCGAGGTAGTAGTTGTCGAACGCGACGCCGAACGCCTGCAGGTCGCGGTCCTGCTCCTTGCGCAGCTCGGCCACCGCGAAGCGGCGGATCGATTCGATGTCGCCCAGGTCGTGGCCCACTTCGTCGAGATAGCGCTGCGCGATCTCGCGAATGTATTCGCCGCGGTAGCCGTCCTCCGGGAACGCGACGTGCTCGCCGAGGATCTCCTGCGCGCGCGCGCGCACGGAGATCGCGAGGTTGCTGGATCTGCTGCGCCGGCGTCGTTGTAGTAGAACTCGCGCGTCACGCGCGCAGCCCTGCCACTCGCAGCAGGTTCGCGATCGCGTCGCCCAGCGCCGCCTGCCGGCCGTGACCGACGTGCAGCGGGCCCGTCGGATTCGCCGACACGAACTCGACCATCACGCGCTCGCCGCGCGCTCGCGATCCGCGTGCCGAACGCCGTCGCCGCGGCGAGCACGATTCGCTGACGTACCGACTGCCGCGCGGCTCGGCGCGAGACGAAGACGTTGATGAAACCCGCGCCCGCGATCTTCGGCTTCGTCGATCCACGGCGAGGCCGGCAGCGCGGCTACGAGCGCTTGCGCCAGCTCGCGCGGATTGCGCTTCGTGCTGCTTGCGCGAGCTGCAAGCGCGGCGTTCGAGGCGTAGTCGCCGTGTGCGGCCTGCTTCGGCCGCTCGAGCAGCGACGGTCGTGCTCGGCCTGATCGGGCGCGACCGCCGCAACGGCGGCGGCGATCGAGGCTTCGAGCTCGGCTTCGAGGTCGGTCACGCTGCGTGCGGTGCTCTGTTTGCCAGGTTATAACGGCTCGATTCATGTGCTCGGCCGCAGCGAAAACAAACGCTCGATTCGCGCGCTCGTGATGCACGAGAGATCCGAGAGACCGCCGGGATCGACGTCGATGCGCCCAGCGCACGCGACGTCGCCGGGCAGCGCGGCGATGCGCCTCGCGCCACTGCGGCAAGAAATCGCCTGCAGCGCCGCGCGCGCTGCGCTCTGCGCGAGCACCTGGCCGCGCTCGAGCCCGCGCGGCGCGCGAGCGCGGCGGGAACGGGCGGATAGACCTCGACACCGGGTTGCCGCGCGCGCAGCACGGCTTGCGCGCGTCGCGCGGCCGTCGTGCGAGGAAGCGCGTCCGACGTCGGCGCGGCGCGGCGCTTCGGCCGCGAGCAGCGCGAGCGTGCGCCGCAGGGCGGCAAGCCGGTGAGCCGTGCGCTCGGACGAGGAGCGCCGTCGCAAACGCATCGATAGTCGTGCGGCGGCCAACGCGCCGATACACGCGGATGCGCCGGAAAATCGGTCTGCACGATCACCTCGCCTGGGAGCGCCGGCGCGGCCCGCGCGGCCTGCCACCTGCAACGAGCAGCGCGGCCAGCCGCTCGGTGGCCGCGAAAGTCGGCGCTGTAGAGCGCGTTGTCGGCGCCCAGCACGCCCGACCAGCGTGAGCCGCGGAAAGTCGTGACCCTTCGCGAGCATCTGCGTGCCGACGAGGATGTCGACCTCGCCGGCCTGGATCCGCTCGCGCACGTCCGGCGAAAGCGCCCTTGCGCGCGCGTGCTGTCGCGGTCGACGCGCGCGATGCGCGCGCTGCTGGAAACGTGCGCGCGAGCGCCGCTCGAGCCGCTGCGTGCCGAAGCCCGAGCGGCAGCAGGTCGACGTTGCCGCATGACGGGCACGGCGCGCGGCAGACGCTCCGACGTGGCCGCAGTGATGGCAGCGCAAGCGTCGCGCGGCTCGCGATGCACGACGAGCCGGCGCTGCAGCGCGGGCATTCCGCCTCCCACGCGCACGCCGCGCAGACGAGCGACGGCGCGAAGCCGCGGCGGTTGACGAACACGCAGCGACTGCTCGCCGCGCGCGAGCCGCGCGCGATGGCCGCGCGCAAATGCGGGCTCGACCGATGTCCGTCGCGCGCGTCGCGGCCACGCGCCGGAACGAAGCGTCGACTCGGCAGCTCGCGCGCGGACGTCGGCGCGTCGGGCAGCGCAGAGCGTCCGGTAGCGGCCGACCTGCGCGCGCACCACGTTTCGAGCGACGGCGTCGCGCTGCCCAGCACGATCGGGCACGCCGCGCTCGCGCGCGCGCCACAACGGCAGACGTCGCGCGCGTGGTAGCGGACGCCGTCCTGCTGCTTGTACGATGCGTCGTGCTCCTCGTCGATCGACCACGATCAGCGCGAGGCGCGGCAGCGGCGCGAACACGCGCGAGCCGCGTGCCGAGCACGATCGCGCCTGCGCCGTCCGCGGCAGCGTCGCCAGTGCGCGACGCCGCTCGCCCGACGCAAGCGCGGCTGTGCAGCGTCGACGCGTCTTCACGCCGGGCAGCGCGCGCGCACGTGCGCCTCGAGCTGCGGCGTCAGGTTGATCTCGGGGACGAGCGATCAGCACCTGCCGGCCCTGCGCGACGAAGTCGGCTGCCGCCGCGGCGAGATAGACCTCCGGTCTTGCCGCTGCCGGTCACGCCGTGCAGCAGCAAGGCGGCGAGAACGCCGGCTGACCGCGGCGACGATGCATCGATTGCCGCACTGCTGGCGGCCGTGGAAGCGTGTGCGGCGCGATGCAACGTGGCGCCTTCGCGCAGGCGCGTCGAAAGCCGCCGCAGTGTCGTCGTTGCGCTTCGTAGCGCCGCGTCCGAACGAGTGCGGTCGTCGCCAGCGAAAACGCGCATGCCCGCGCGACGCCTGAAAGTGACGCGCGCGTGAACGTCGCCAGCTCCATGACTCGTCGCGCCGGCAGCCTGCGCGACGCCGAGCGCGACCGCGATTGGATCGGCTGCGCAAGTCGCGAGCGCAAGTCCGATGTCGGCTCGATCGCAGCGACGACGCCGCGACATCAAGCGACGCCGTGGCGAGCGCACGCGCACGATGTCGCCGGCAGCCGTCTGCGGGACCGTCGCGGAATCCAGTAAGTCGAACAACTGCGCGACGTGCGGCGACCGGCGACGCGACTGCGCGATCGCAATCACGCGTGATTTGTCAATAAGTCTACCACGCGGACGGCCGACCAGATCGAACGGTTACCGGCCGAGTTAATGTCGAACATGAAGATTTGATGACAACGGCTCTGGTTCCAAATGAGTCCGGCAACGACGGTGTCCTACAACGACACACAAATCACTGTGGATAACTTTGTGCGTAACTGCGGCGGGTGAGGCGTGACTTATGCTGCGGACCGGATGGCGCGATTGCTGCACTGATGCGACGGCGGCAGCGAAATCACCCTTTAGTCAAGGGTTGTCGCTCGACATTCAAGCAATTTTCGTCACAGGTCGACCGGCTGCCTACGGTGACCAAACGCAGCCGATTCGTGTGCATAACTGTCATCGCGAACGATGGCGGCGTTTGTGATGTTCGCAGAACTTGCGATTGGACGTCGCGACGCAGCATTTCAGAGCGCCGTTGCGTCGTCAAGCGGTTTGCGCGAGGTGCGTGGACGGCTTCGACGAGCGCCGCGCACGTGCTCGGGCGGCGTCGATGGCACGATGCCGTGTCCGAGATTGAAAGATGGACCGGTCAATCGCGCCGGCGGCGCGGACGACGTCGCTGGCCACGCGCGTCGACGGTCGCCAGGATCGGTCAGCAGCGCCAGCGGGTCGAGATTGCCCTGCAGCGACCACGCGTCGCCACTGGCAGCACGCGCGCACGCAAGGTCGACCGTCCAGTCGAGGCCCACGCACGCGCGCGCCGCTCGCGGCGATGTCGGCAGCCATGCGCCGCCGCCGCCCTTGGTGAACACGATCGTCGGGATCGCGGTCGCGGCAACGGCCTGCGATGATCGCGCGCATCGGCCCCAGCGAGAAACTGGCGATACGCGTCGTGGCGAGGAGCCCGCCCCACGTGTCGAAGCATCATCACGGCGTCCGCACCCCGCGCGATCTGCTCGCGTCAGGTATCGGGTGACCGCGCGTGCGTTGAGCGTCGACCAGCGATCGCGCGAGAAGGTCCGGCCGCGCGTGCGCCATCCTGCGCACGGTCGCAGGAAGTCGGTGCTGCCGCCGCCTTCGATCATGTAGCACGCGAGCGTGAACGGGCTGCCGGCGAAGCCGATCAGCGGCACGCGGCCGCCGAGCGCGCGCTTGATCTGCGCGACCGCGTCGAACACGTAGCGCGAGCGTCGCTCATGTCCGGCACCGCGAGCGCGCGCGATCGACGCCTCGTCGCGCACGTCGTGCGCGCGAAGCGCGGGCCCTCGCCGTCGGCGAACGCGAGGCCCGAGCCCCATCGCGTCGGGAACGGTCAGGATGTCCGAGAACAGGAATCGCGGCGTCGAGCGGAAAGCGCGCGAGCGGCTGCAGCGTCACCTCGGTCGCGAGCGTCGGGTCGTGCGCGAGCGCCAGGAAGCTCCCGGCCTTCGCCGCGCGCTGCGTTGTACTCGGGCAGATAGCGGCCCGCCTGGCGCATGAGCCAGACCGGCGTGACGGCGTCGGCTCGCGGCGCAGCGCGCGCAGGAAGGTGTCGTTCGCGAGGCATCGTGTCGACCGCGCGACCGCAGCGGGCCGGCACCGAGCGTGCCCGGCCGGCGAGAGCCGCTCGAGGATCGCGAGCGGCGCGCGCTGCGGGCTCGTACAGCGCCGACAACCGGCAGGTGGATCGTCTGCTCGAGCATGTACTGACCGGACACGCGGCGTGCATCACCTGGTCGGAAAAGCACAGCCAGGTCGTGCCGGGCGCGAACGCGCACCACCTGCTGCGCGCAATCGCGCTGGTAGGTCGAGGTCTCGCCTTCGGCGCGGTCGTGCAGGTCGAGCATCAGGTGATCGTACGCGCTGCGCTTGCCCTTGGTCACGTGAAGCGCGGCCAGCAGCACGCGCTGCGCCCGGACAGCGGCGCGCGAATGCGCGGCAGCAGCGTCTTCGCCATCGCCTCGAACGGCTCGCCGACGCGCCACACGCGCGGCTCGCGTCGGGTTGACGTTGCGAGAACACGCGCAGGATGCGCTCGCCGTGATTCGGGCGCGACGGAAACGCGTCGACGTGCAAGCCGCGAATCGTCCTTGCGCCACGACACGGCGCGCCCGACGGCCGGCTGCGGCCGGTAGCTCGTGCGCGCGCGCTCACATACGGCGCATAGCGCGGGAACAGCGCGGTCACCAGCGCCGCCGCGTCTGCGGCGAAGCGCGCGACCATCGCGGCCAGCTCGCGCAGATCGGCCGCGCTCGCCGCGCGCCCTTGAGCGCGTCGCCCGTCGAGGCTGATGTTCTTCGCGCGGCCGTCCGACCACGCCGGCGACAGGAAGCGCGCGCTCGCCGCTCGGACAGCGCGAAGCGCACGCTGCGGCAGCACGAGCACGCCGCCGCCTTCGAGCGCGCGCACGCAGCGTCGCTGCGCGTCCAGGCGCGAGGCGCGGGCCGCCAGCCCGCGATGTCGAGCGTGACGATATCGGTCATCGCGCGGAGCGCCGACTGCAGTTCAGCGCGGCAAGCTCGCGACGCTCCCATCAGGGAACTCGTCGACCGCGCGCGCGCACTGGCGGCCCTCGCGAATCGCCCAGACGACGAGCGACTGGCCGCGCCGCATGTCGCCGGCGGCGAACACCTTCGGCACCGACGTCCGGTAATCCTCGGTGTCGGCCTTGACGTTGCTGCGCGCGTCGTCGCGCGACGCCGAGCTGCTGCGAGCAGTCCCGGCTGCACCGGGCCGACGAAGCCCATCGCGAGCAGCACGAGGTCGGCCTTGAGCTCGAACTCGCTGCCCGGGATCTCGACCATCTTCGTGCGCGCCGTTGCCGTCGCTGCTGCCACTCGACGCGCGCGGCGACGAGCTTTTCGACCTTGCCGTCGCGGCCCTCGAACCGCTTGGTCGCGACCGCCCAGTCGCGGTCGCAGCCTTCCTCGTGCGACGACGAGGTGCGCAGCTTGATCGGCCAGTACGGCCACACGAGCGGCTTGTTCTCCTGCTCCGGCGGCTGCGGCAGCAGCTCGAACTGCGTGATCGACGCCGCGCCGCTGGCGGTTCGACGTGCCGACGCAGTCGGAGCCGGTATCGCCGCCGCCGATGACGACGACGTGCTTGCCGGTCGCGATGATCTGCGCTGCGCACCGACGTCGCCGGCGACGACGCTGGTTCTGCTGCGGCAGGAACTCCATCGCGAAGTGGACGCCGTCGAGATCGCGGCCCGGCACCGGCAGATCGCGCGGCGCTTCGGCGCCGCCGGTCAGCGACGACCGCGTCGAACTCGTCGACGAGTCGCTGCGGCCGCGACGTCGCCGCCGACATGCGACGCTCGGACGGAACTCGACGCCCTCGGTCGACATCTGCGCCATGCGCCGGTCGATGCAGGTGCTTCTCCATCTTGAAATCGGGAATGCCGTAGCGCGAGCAGGCCGCCGATGCGATCCGGCCTTCTCGAACAGCACGACGTCGTGGCCCGCGCGCGCGAGCTGCTGCGCGCACGCCAGTCCCGCCGGGCCCGAGCCGACGACGGCAACGCGCTTGCCGGTCTTGCGTCGCGGCGGCTGCGGCACGACCCAGCCTTCTTCCCAGCCCTTGTCGATGATGAAGTGCTCGATCGACTTGATGCCGACCGGGTCGTTGTTGATGTTGAGCGTGCACGACGCCTCGCACGGCGCCGGACAGACGCGGCCGGTGAACTCCGGGAAAGTTGTTCGTCGAGTGCAGCACGTCGAGCGCGTTGCGCCACTGCTGCCGGTAGACGAGATCGTTCCAGTCCGGAATGATGTTGTTGACCGGGCAGCCGCTCTGGCAGAACGGGATGCCGCAGTCCATGCAGCGCGCGCCCTGCTTCGACGCGCCGCGTCGTCCGTGAGCGCGAGGATGAACTCGCGATAGTGGCGGACGCGCTCGCTCGACCGGCAGCCGCCACCTCCGGCGATGCGCTGCAGCTCCATGAAGCCGGTGATCTTGCCCATCAGCGCGGCCTACTGACTCGTCGACTTCGCGTCGCCGGCGCTTCGCCGTCGCCGGCCTTCGCCGCGCATGCATCTCGGTCAGCGCGCGCCTGTACTCGTGCGGGAACACCTTGACGAACTTGCGCGCGCGCCGCTCCCAGTCGGTCGAGCAGTCGCGAGCGCAACGCGTGCTGCCGGTGAAGCGCAGATGCCGCTCGATCAGCTCGCGCACCAGCGCCTCGTCGGCGCGATCCGACGATGACGCAGCCGGCCGTTGCCGGTGCGCGGCGAGCTCCTTCTCGGCCTGCGCCTGCTCGCGCTTCGCGACAGCAACGGCTCGAGCGCGACCATCGACGTGTTGCAGCGCTCGCGTGAACGTGCCGTCGGCGTCGTAGACGTAGGCGATGCCGCCGCTCATGCCGGCGGCGAAGTTGCGCCCGGTGCGGCCGAGCACGACGACCGTGCCGCCCGTCATGTACTCGCAGCCGTGGTCGCCGGTGCCTTCGACGACCGCGGTCGCGCCCGAGTTGCGCACGCAGAAGCGCTCGCCGGCGACGCCGCGGAAATACGCCTCGCCCGCGATCGCGCCGTACATCACCGGTGTTGCCGATGACGATGTTCTCTTCGGGCTTCGCCGGGCACGCGGGATCAGGATAAACGACGATGCGGCCGCCGGACAGGCCCTTGCCGACGTAGTCGTTGGTCGCGCCCTGCAGCTCGAACGTGATGCCGCGCGCGAGGAACGCGCCGAAGCTCTGGCCCGCGATGCCCTCGAACGCGACGTGGATCGTGTCGTCGGGCAGCCCCGCGTGCCCGTACTTGCGCGCGACCGCGCCGGACAGCATCGCGCCGACCGAGCGGTTGCGCGTTGCGGATCTTGTACGCGAGGCGCACCGGCTGCTTGCTTCGTCGAGCGCCGGCTGCCGCCGCCGCGATCAGCTGGTGGTCGAGCGCGCCGCGCGAGGCCGTGGTCCTGCGTCTTCGCAATGGCGAGCGCGCGACTTCGGCCGGCATCTGCGGCTGGTAGAAGATCGCGCGAGAAGTCGAGGCCGCTCGCCTTCCAGTGCTCGATGCCGCGCGCGCATGTCGAGGAGGTCCGAGCGGCCGATCAGGTCGTCTGAACGTGCGGATGCCGAGCTTCGCCATCAGCTCGCGCACTTCCTCGGCGACGAAGAAGAAATAGTTGACGACGTGCTCGGGCTGGCCGGTGAACTTGCGTGCGCAGCTCCGGATCCTGCGTCGCGATGCCGACCGGGCACGTGTTGAGATGGCACTTGCGCATCATGATGCAGCCTGCGACGACGAGCGGCGCCGTCGCGAAGCCGAACTCGTCGGCGCCGAGCATCGCGCCGATCGACGACGTCGCGGCCGGTCTTCATCTGGCCGTCGACCTGCACGGCGATGCGGCCGCGCAGACGGTTGAGCACGAGCGTCTGCTGCGTCTCGGCGAGGCCCAGCTCCCACGGCGTGCCGGCGTGCTTGATCGACGACTCGCGGCGACGCGCCGGTGCCGCCGTCGTGGCCGGCGATCGTCACGTGGTCGGCCTTCGCCTTCGCGACGCCCGCGGCGACCGTGCCGACGCCGACCTCGGACACGAGCTTCACCGAGATCGACGCCTGCGGATTCGCGTTCTTCAGATCGTGGATCAGCTGCGCCAGATCCTCGATCGAGTAGATGTCGTGGTGCGGCGGCGGCGAGATCAGGCCGACGCCCGGCACCGCGAAGCGCAGCTTCGCGATGTACTCGGAGACCTTGTGGCCGGGCAGCTGGCCGCCTTCGCCGGGCTTCGCGCCCTGCGCCATCTTGATCTGGAGCTGGTCGGCGTTGACGCAGGTATTCGGCGGTGACGCCGAAACGCGCCGACGCGACCTGCTTGATCCTCGAGCGCAGCGAATCGCCTTCCTTCAGCGGAACGTCGACGACGACGCGCGTCGATGCCGCGACTGCAGCGTCTCGCCCGTCTTCGCATCGAGCGGATAGCGCTGCGCATCCTCGCCGCCTTCGCCGGTGTTCGACTTGCCGCCGATGCGGTTCATCGCGACGGCGAGCGTCGTGTGCGCCTCGGTCGAGATCGAGCCCGAGGCTCATCGCGCCGGTCGCGAAGCGCTTGACGATCTCCGCCGCCGGCTCGACCTCGTCGAGCGGCACCGGCGCACGCGCGCGGTCTTGAACTCGAACAGGCCGCGCAGCGTCATCAGCTCCGCGGCTCTGATCGTTGATCAGCGCCGCGTATTCCTGGTACGTCGCGTAGCTGTTCGCCGCGCGCCGCGTGCTGCAGCTTGGCGATCGAGTCCGGCGTCCACATGTGCTCTTCGCCGCGCACGCGGTACTGATACTCGCCGCCGGCGTCGAGCGCGTCGCGCAGCAGCGGATCGTCGCCGAACGCGAGCTGGTGCAGCCGCGTACGCCTCCTCGGCGACCTCGAACAAGCCGATGCCCTCGACGTTGCTCGCGGTGCCGGTGAAATACTTGTCGACGAACGCGCGCTGCAGGCCGACCGCCTCGAAGATCTGCGCGCCGCAGTAGGACTGGTACGTGGAGATGCCCATCTTGGACATCACCTTGTATGAGCCCCTTGCAGATCGCCTTGATGAAGCGCTTCGCCGACTCCTTGCGGCGAGACGTCCGGGCACCGATTCGGCGCAGCTGCGCGAGCGTTTCGAGCGCGAGATACGGATGGATCGCCTCCGCGCCGTAGCCCGCGAGCAGCGCGAAGTGATGCACTTCGCGCGCCGAGCCGGTCTCGACGACGAGGCCCGGTGCTGGTGCGCAAGCCCTTGCGCACCAGATGCTGGTGCACGGCCGCCGTCGCGAGCAGCGCCGGGATCGGCATCAGCTCGGCCGACACCTTGCGGTCGGACACGATCAGGATGTTGTAGCCCAGGTGGATCGCGTCCTCGGCGTGCGCGCAGAGGCTCGCGAGCGCGGCCTCCATGCCGTTCGCGCCCCACGCCGCGGGATAGCAGATGTCGAGCTCGACGCGACCGGAACGCGCCGCCGGTGAACAGCTCGACGTGCCGGATCTTCTCCATCTCGTCGGCGGTCAGGATCGGCTGCTGCGCCTCGAGGCGCATCGGCGGCATCGGTCGTACGTCGATGCCGAGCAGGTTCGGCCGCGGCCCGATGAACGTCACGAGCGACATCACCAGCTCCTCGCGGATCGGATCGATCGGCGGGTTCGTCACCTGCGCGAAGAGCTGCTTGAAGTAGCTGTAGAGGACCTTCGGCCGGTTCGACAGCACCGGCAGCGCGGCGTCGTTGCCCATCGAGCCGATCGCCTCCTCGCCGGTCTCGCGCCATCGGCGCGAGGATGATCTTGAGGTCCTCCTGCGTGTAGCCGAACGCCTGCTGGCGGTCGAGCAGCGGCACTTCCGAGCGGCTGCGGCGGCGCCGGCTCCGGCAGCTCGTCGAGCGCGATGCGCGAGCGCGTCGATCCACTGCGCGGTACGGCTTCGCGGTCGCGAGCGTGCGCTTCAGCTCGTCGTCGTCGATGATGCGGCCCTGCTCGATGTCGACGAGCAGCATCTTGCCCGGCTGCAGGCGCCACTTCTTGACGATCTTGCGCTCGGGAATGTCGAGGCACGCCGACTTCGGAGGCCATGATCGACGTAGTCGTCGTCGGTGACGATGAAGCGCGCCGGACGCAGGCCGTTGCGATCGAGCGTCGCGCCGATCTGCCGGCCGTCGGTGAACGCCATCGCCGCGGGGCCGTCCCACGGCTCCATCAGCGCCGCGTGGTATTCGTAGAACGCGCGCCGGTCCTCGTCCATCAGCGGATTGCCCGGCCCACGCCTCCGGGATCATCAGCATCATCGCGTGCGCGAGCGGATAGCCGCCCATCACGCAGCAGCTCGAGCGCGTTGTCGAACGACGCCGAATCGGACTGGCCGTCGTAGATCAGCGGCCAGATCTTGTCGAGGTCATCGCCCAGCACCGTGCTGGCGATCGCCCTGCTGCCGCGCGCGGATCCAGTTGACGTTGCCGCGCAGCGTGTTGATCTCGCCGTTGTGGCAGACGCAGACGGAACGGATGCGCGAGGTCCCACGTCGGGAACGTGTTGGTCGAGAAGCGCTGGTGCACCATCGCCAGCGCCGACACCATCGACTCGGATCGGCAGGTCGAGGTAGTACTCGCCGACCTGGTGCGCGAGCAGCATGCCCTTGTAGACGATCGTGCGCGTCGACATCGACGGCACGTAGAACTCCTTGCCGTGCCGCAGCTGCAGCGCCTGGATCGCGTGCCCGCGACTTCTTGCGGATGATGTAGAGCTTGCGCTCGAGCGCGTCCTGGTCGATGTCGTTCGATGCCGCGGCGCGATGAACACCTGGCGGATGACCGGCTCGACCTCCTTGGTGCGCTCGGACAGGCCCGCAGTTGTCGGTCGGCACGTCGCGCCAGCCGAGCAGCACCTGGCCTTCGCCGCGATCGCGCGCTCGATCTCCTGCTCGCACGCCATGCGCGACGCCGGCTCGCTGCGGCAGGAACACCATGCCGACGCCGTACTGCCCGATCGCCGGCAGCGTCAGGCCCTGCGCTGCCGCAGACGCGGCGCAGGAACGCGTCGGGCAGCTGGATCAGGATGCCGGCGCCGTCGCCCTGCAGCGGATCGGCGCCCGTCGCGCCGCGATGGGTCAGATTCTCGAGGATCTGACAGCCCCTGCGTGACGATGGCGTGGCTGCTTCTGCCCTTGATGTGCGCGATGAAGCCCAGGCCGCATGCATCGTGCTCGTTCGCCGGGTCGGTACAAGCCCTGGCGCCCCGGCGGCCACATGGATGATTCCTGGTCGTCACGATCTGATCCGCTACCCGCAATATCTCACCTCGGCTGTGGAAGAAACTGCCCCGAACCACGATCCATTCTACTCCCGCGCGATGCTGCAAGTACGCGGCAACAACAGGAGACCGAAAGTGCCGTTCATCGCTGCAACAGGAACCGCCCGACGGCACCCCCTTTACCAGGGGAAATACTTGCGCCTGGCCTAGTGTTGGGGCTTTAATCTGAACAAAATGGCCTAGATGCTTGTTGCAACGTTCCAAATGGCCAACTACAAAAACAGAATTTTGGGACATCATCATCGGGAACCTAGGACCATGTTCAAACAGCGTTTGGCAGCGCTTTGCTGCGCTCGGCGGGTGCACTTTTCGGCGTCGCACCGGGATCCTGGTCCTGGCGCGGGTTGCGGCGGCGGCAACGGCGCCCCCAACAGCCCTACCTGCCTCCCCCGCCGGTAATTGGCGAAATGCTCGCTGGTCCCGGGCTTCGGCGACCATCTACCCGGCACGCCGTTCACGCTGACCCGCTCTTCGGGGGCGTGCCGCCGTACCGGGCGCGTACGCGACCGACAGCGCCACGATCCTCCCGGTCCACGGCTGCAACGTTTCCGGCGACTGCCATCCGTAGTGCTGGCGAACCCCCGTCGAGGTCGCGGCGGCTCGTCAGAGTGGGGTTCCAGGATTCCGTGAGGCGTCGATCGGAGTCCAGGACGGGGTCCTCACGGTGATGCCCGCCGCGCTCCTTTTCCGCTCGAGGCATAACGATCCAGGGCAGCAACACACACGGGTGCGGCTCCACCAACAACACGGTTTGCTCGGGTGGAACCGGGGACCGCGACGGTGAAGGTTACTGGGCAATGCCGGCGTCCCGATTCCGGGCGGAACTACAGCTCCGCTTCGACGTCGTGCAGGGGCAACTTCCAGATCGTCTCGAACAATCCGGCGCAGCCGCTGGTCACGACCCTGACCACGACGAACCGATCATCAACGGCAACGCGGCGAGTCATCTTGTCCGTGCCGGCCGATAGCGACCGACCCAGACCGGCGTCCTCCGCGTCACCGACATCACTACGGGTCAGCAGATCAACGGCGTCTTCGACATCCTCCAGGTCACGATCGACGGCGCGGTGCTGTCGGTGCCGCCGCTCGGCACCACCACCATCAGCGGTCCCGACAACGCCCACTGCTCCTCCGGGGTGAGCGTCAGCCACATCTTCGGTGGAACGCCGCCTTAGCAAGGTGCAGACGAACTTCCCGCAGGCGATCGTCCTTACCGGCGTACCGGTGACGAAGAGCGGGGGCACGTTCGTCGCGACGACCAACGGCCAGTGCTCGTCAACCTCACCTTCGTGATCACCGGACGCCAACGGCGTCACGATTCCAGCGGGGAATTACCCGTTGATCACCAACCAGCTCGGAACGGGCCACCTGCCTCCTCCCCGGCCCAGCCCGTTCTCCGTCACGCCTGGCGCCATTGCCAAGAACAACTGCGTTCCGGCAATACGTTCCAGTTCATCGCGACGGTGGCGACCACCACCTTACTCGGCGGTGATCACCGTCTTCGACGAGCTCGACTTCGGGGACCGTCGCGCCGCAGACCAACATTGCCCAGGCACGGGCCGTGACCGTCAGCGGCCTCACCTCGCCGTCGACCACGATCATCACGCTGTTCGATAACAGCAGCCCGAGGCAAAGCGCCACGGTGAGTATCGATTGTAGCGGCCAGCCGACTCCGCCCCCGCCGTCGGCCCTCGCCGTCCTCGCCCGCGAACTACAGCTACGCGAGCAACACGTGCGTCGGCAAGTCTTCGCTGTTCACCATCACCGGCGGCACGCCGGTATCACGGTCATCGTGACGTCGGGCCAGACTGGCGCGACGATCACCCAAACCGGCTCGTCCTTCACGGTGACCGGCCTAGCCGACACCGGCAGCCACCACGAATATCGCCGTCATCGACTCGGGGACACCGCAGCTGCAGCAGTCGGTATCCGTCACGTGCCCGACGATCGGCGCGATGGTCGAATCGGCGGCCGGGTACGCCTACTCGTCGAGCGCGACGGCTCCAGCGCGCCATTCGCGCCTCGGCCACCTCGACGTTCACCATCGTCGGCGGAACACCGCCGTACAACGGAAGCTTCTCGATCGCCGGCACCACCGGAACGATCACGCCTACGACGGTGACGACGTCGGAGGCGCTTCTCGGTGACAGCCCTGTCCAACACCCGCAGGTCAACCAGTTGATGATCCGGGGATTCCAGCCCGTCGGTGCAAACGCTGATCCGTACGATCACCTGCAATCCATGACCTGACGTTTCACGAAAAGCGGCGACCTTCGGGCGCCGTTTTTTCGGGGAGTCGGTCAGTGCAGGATTCGCCCAGGACCGCGTCGGGCACGTCGGTGGTAATCGACGCTTTGCCGAGCGCGTCGAGCAGGATGAAGTGCACGGTGCCGCCGACGACTTTCTTGTCGCGCGCCCATCAGCGCCCTTCCAGCGCTCGAAGCCGAGCGCGGGCGCCTCGACCGGCAGCCCCGCGCGCGCAAACGACCGCTCGCAGGCGGTCGACCGCTGAGGCGTCGATGCGCCCGGCGCGCCGCGACACCTCCGCCGCCAGGATCATGCCCGCGGCCACGGCCTCGCCGTGCAGCCATTCGCCGTAGCCGACGCCCGCTCTCGATCGCGTGGCCGAACGTGTGGCCGAAGTTGAGCAACGCGCGCTCGCCTGCTTCGCGCTCGTCGGCGGCGACGATCTGCCGCCTTGATCCGGCAGCTTTGCGCCGACCGCGTGGACCAGCGCATCGCGCGTCGCGCGCGACGAGGCGCGTCGATGTTCGCCTCGAGCCACTCGAAGAACGCGCGGTCGCGGATCGCGCCGTGTCTTGATCACTTCCGCGAGCCCGGCCGCGAGCTCGCGGTCGGGCAGCGTCTGCAGGCAATCGGTGTCGATGAGCACCGCGCGCGGCTGGTGGAAGGCGCCGATCATGTTCTTGCCGAGCGGGTGATTGATGCCGGTCTTGCCGCCGACCGACGAATCGACCTGCGCAAGCAGCGTCGTCGGGACCTGGACGAACGGCATGCCGCGCTGGTAGATGGCTGCCGCGAACCCGGCGATGTCGCCGACGACACCGCCGCCCAGCGCCACGAGCGTGGTCGAGCGCTCCGCGCTTCATGCTCGAGGAGCCGCGTCGAGCACGTCCTGCAGCGTCGACCACGACTTGTAGCGCTTCGCCGTCGGGAACGACGATCGACTCGCTGCGATGCCCGCCGCGCCGAGGCTCTCGCGCAGCGGCGCGAGCCAGATGCGCAGCGACCGACCGGATTGCGTCAGATGACGACGACGCGCGGTTGCGGCAGCAACTGGCGCGAGCAGCGGCCCGCGTCGCGCGAGAGCGCCGGGCCGATATGGATCGCGATAGCTTCGTTCGCCGAGCGCAGACGCGTCATGTGTCTGCATGCGCTCGTCAGCGGCGCTGCGGCGGGCATTCTGCGGACGTCGCCTCGAGCTGCCGCGAGAACTGCGCGCGATCTCGTCGCGATTCGATTCGATGATGCGATCGCCGCGACCTCGCGATAGAGCGCGTCGCGCGCCGCGTAGAGCTCCGGCAGGCGGGCCGAGCGGGTCCGCGCGCATTGAGGAGCGGCCGGTGCCGGCTCCGGCGCGTGCGCTCGCGCAGCGTTGCCGGCATCGCGTGCAGGTAGATCACCGTGCCGTTCTGCCTTCAGGCGCTCGCGATTCGCCGGGCCGGATGACGACACCCGCCGCCGGTCGCGAGCACGATGTCGGTGCAGCGTCGATCAGCTCGGCGAGCACCGCTTCCTCGCGGTCGCGGAAGCTCGCCTCGCCCTCGATCTCGAAGATCGTCGGGATCGTCACGCCGAGCTTGCTGCTCGAGCTCGGCGTCGGCGTCGACGAAGAGTCTTGTGCGAGACGCCGCGCCGAGCTGGCGGCCGAGCGTCGACTTGCCTGCGCCCGGCAGTCCGACCAGATAGAGATTGCCCCGATGCAGATGCACCGCGCATTGTAGTGGATTCTGCCACCGACGCGACCTCGCGGCGGATGGCGCGCAGCGCCATCGCAGCGGTGCGTGACCGGCGCGTCGCACGCGGCCGCGCGATGCTGCGCGCTATCACTTGATCGCGTTGATCGATTCCTGATCACGCGCGGCGTGAGGAAGATCAGGAGCTCCTGCTTCTCGCTGCGTGCGGCCGGTGGTCTTGAAGCAGGTAGCCCAGAATCGGAACGTCGCCGAGGAACGGCACCTTGTCGACGGTGTTGTTGATCGTCTCTTCGTAGATGCCGCCGATCACCGCGGTATCGCCGTTGTTGACGGAGATCTGCGTGATGACGTTGCGCGTGTCGATCGACGGCACCTGGAATCCGCCGCCCAGGTTCGACGCATCTGGCCGACGCAGTCCTTGCGCACCTCGACGCGTCATGATGATCCGGTTGTCCGGCGTGATCTGCGGCGTCACGCTCGAGCCTCAGCACCGCCTTCTTGAACGTGCACCGTGGCCGGATTGTTGGCGCTGCCCGGCGTGACGTACGGAATTTCCGGTGCCCTGCTCGATCTGCGCCTTCTGGTTGTCGCCGGTGACCACGCGCGGGCTCGACACGACCTTGCCGCGGTTGTCCGACTCGAGCGCCGAGAGCTCGAGGTTGATCAGGTTGCCGCTGCCGAGGTTGATCAGCGTCAGCGCGAGGCTGCCCGCCGCGTTCGAGCACCGGCAGGTTGACGTTGAGCTGCGGCGAATCCGAGTAGCCCGCGCTACGCGATGCCCGACGCCAGCTCGTACGGGCGTCTGCGTCCGCGTGTCGCGTGACCAGTGCTGGTCGCCCTGCGGTAGCACGACCGGCTGCGTGCGTCAGGCTGCCGCCCTGGCCCGCCGCATACCTGTTGTTGATCCGTGAACCCGGTCTGCGCGCCGAAGCGCACGCCGAGCTGCCGGCCGAACTTGTCGCTCGCGATCACGATGCGCGCCTCGATCACCACCTGCCGGATCGCCGTGTCGATCTGCCGGATGATCTTGCCGGATCTCCTCCAGGTTGGACGGGATGTCCTGCACGAACAGGATGTTCGACCGCGGATCGACCATCGCCACGCCGCGCTTCGAAATGAACGAGCCCTGGCCGCCGGTGGTCGCGGTCTGGCCCGCCCCGGCGCCGAACTGCTGCTGGCGGTTGCGTCGTGATGAGGTTGAGCAGGTCCTGCGCCTTGATGTAGTTGAGCTGGAACGATTCGGAAACGAGCGGCTCCGAGCTCGCTGATGTCCTTCTGCGCCTCGAGCTGCTGCTTCTCCTTCGAGCGCGAGCTCCTCGCGCGGCGCGATCAGCACGACATTGCCGTTCTTGCGCATGTCGAGGCCCTTGGTCTGCATGATGATGTCGAGCGCCTGGTCCCACGGAATGTCCTTCAGGCGCAGCGTCAGGCTGCCGCTGCACCGAGTCGCTGGTGATGATGTTGAGCCCGGTGAAGTCGGCGATCACCTGCAGCACCGCGCGCACTTCGACGTTCTGGAAGTTGAGCGACAGCTTGTCGCCCTTGTAGCCCTGGCGCGTCCCCTGCACGAGCTTGTTCGGATCCTCGACGATCGGCTTCACCTCGAGGATGAACCGGTTGTCCGTCTGGTAGGCCGAGTGCTCCCACAAGCCCTTCGGCTCGATGATCATCCGCGTGTTCGGCGCCTTGCGCGAACGTGTCGACCGTGACGATCGGCGTGCCGAAGTCCTGGACGTCGAGGCGGCGCTCGAGGTTCTTCGGCAGCGAGGTCTTGATGAAATCGACGATCAGCACCTTGCCCTGCTGGCGGATGTCGATGCCGGCGGCAGCGTCGGACAGGTCGATGACGATCCGCCCTTCGCCGTTCGTGCCGCGGCGGAAGTCGACGTCGCGCAACGCGTGCTGCGTGTCGCCGGTGCGCGCCTCCGCGAACCGCTGGACCGTCTGCTGCTTGGCCTCGAGCTGCTCGCTCTGGTCGATCAGCGTCACCGATCACGGCGTTGCCCTCGACCTGCGTTTCGAAGGTCTGCGGCCGGTTGAGATTGAACACGACGCGCGTCCGGTTGCCCGCCTGGATCACGTTGACGCTGCGCAGCGCGACGTCCTCGACCGGCCCGCTGCGTCGCGCCGAGGCCGTTGCCGGTGTCCAGGAAATCGAGGGCGATCCGCGGCGGCGTCGCGATGGCAAAGCCCGCGGGCGGATTGGCCGGCGCGTTCTTCAGCATGAACTTGACGATCGTCCGCCCGGAGGTCCCTCTCGACACCGTCATCGAGTCGATGCTGTTGGCCGCCTGCGCGTACGCCGCGCTCGGGCACGAGGAGCGTCAGCAGGGCCAAGAGCCACGCGCGCGCGCCGCGGGCCGTTCGCGCCCCGGTCACGACATTGCCGAAGAAAACTAACGCGCTCATTTTTTCGCTCCTGTGTCTTCGTGTCGGCCTGGATCAGCTGCAGCGTTCCGGTCCGCTCGGTCCAATCGCCGCCGCCGTCCTGCACGAGCTCCTTCAGGCGGATCTCGCTTTCGTTGATGCCGAGGATCACGCCGAAGTTCTGCCCGAGGTAATTGCCGGCGGTCACCTGGTAGACGTCCTTGTCAGGTGTCCGCACCAGCGCGTACGTCGACTTGCCCTGCTGCAGCGTTCCCACCATGTTGAGCGACTCCAGCGGATAGGCCTCGAGCGGCTCGCGGCGGCGCGTGAGATCCGGCGCGAGCTTGCTGCCCGCCCCTTGGTCGGCTCGATCTTGCGCGGCTTGAAGGGATCCGGCAGGTCGAACGCGTTATACGCGAACGGCTCGTAGGGCTTGATCTGCGGCAGCGGATCGACTCGCCCGCGCGCGCCCTTGCCCTGGTCGGCCATCCACGCGCGAAGATCCTGGTGGCTCTCGCCGCCGCAACCCAGCGAGCAGCACGCCCGCACCCAACGCAAGCGCCAGCCAGCGCTTCATTTCTTCGCCGCCTTCGTCCTTGGCATCCTTCGCCGCCTTGCGCTGCTTCGCGAGCTCTTCCTCGTCGAGATACCGGAACGTCTTGGCGACGGCATCGAGCGTCAGCACGCCCTTGTCGTTCGTGATCGCGACGTCGTTCAGCGTCACGATCCGCGGCAGCTGCGCGACGTCGCTCGCGAACGCGCCCATGTCGTGATAGTTGCCGGTGATCCTCACGGCGATCGGCAACTCGGCGTAGAAATCGGCCATGCGCTCCTGCGCGGCGGGCTTGAACAGCTCGAACTGCAGCCCGCGGCCGAGCCCCGCCTGGTTGATGTCGGTGAGGAGCGCGTCCATCTCCGCCTTGTTCGGGCAGCTGCTTCAAGAGCGCGCCGAACGATTGCTCGATCTCCTTCAGCTGCTGGACGTAGATGTCGTAATTGATCGCCTTGGCCTTCTTGGTCGCGTACTGCTCCTTGAGCTTGGCCTCTTCCTGCTGCGCGCGGTCGAGCGCCTCGTACTGGTCCTTCCAGACGAGCACGGCGCCGGCCGCGACGATCGACGATCAGGATGAAGAGCAGGAGCGCGGCCCTGCGGCAGGACCGGCCAGTTGCCGACTTCGCGGATATTGAGACGGCGGATGTCGTCGAGCGTCATACGTCTTTCGCGCCTTTGGCTTTGGCCGGGCGGCGGCGGTGCGCTGCCGCCGGCGGCTGCCGCGGGCGCTGCCGGTGCGCCGGCGCTGCCGTCGCCGCGGCGAGGTCGGGCGCCTTGGGCTCTTCCGGCGCCGCGAGCTGCTTGATCTGGACGTTGAGCGTGAACTCGTTGACCCGCAGGTCCTTCGCGCGCGGGCGACGGAACCGAGCTTGATCTCGACCAGCTCCGGGACTGCGGAGCCAGGGCGACGAGTCGATGTTGCGCATCAGCGTCGAGACTCGCGCGCTCGACTGCGCGTAGCCGACGAGCGTGATCTTGGGCTCCGACCTGCTTCAGCGACTTCAGATAGATCCCGTCCGGAAGCTGCCGCACCATCTGGTCGAGCACATGGACGGCTTCGGTGCGGTTGGACTGCAGCGTCTCGACGACCTGCTTCCGGGCGAGGAGCGCCTGCGTCTGCTCGCGGAGCTTGTCGATCTCCTTGATCTGCTCGTCGAGCTTCGCGATCTCGGACTTGAGCAGGGCGTTGCGGCTCTCCTGGCTCTCGATCTGCGCTCCGAGGATCACCCAGCCGAGCGCCACCAGCGCGAGGCCCAGGATGGCGAGGCCGATCGACAGCGAGACGAACTGCCGTTGGCGAGCCTGGCGCTTCTGCTCGCGGTGCGGCAGCAGGTTGATGCGGATCATTCGAAGCTCCGCAGCGCCAGGCCGCAGGCGATCATCAGCAGCGGCGCGTCCTGCGCGAGCTGGCGCGGCCGGATGCGGTCGGACGCCGCCATGTTGGCGAACGGGTTGGCGATGACCGTCGTCGACGCCGGCCCGCTTCGCGACGAGCTCGTCGATGCCCGGCAGGAGCGCGCAGCCGCCCGCCAGCACGATCTGGTCGACCTGGTTGTAGGAGGTCGACGTGAAGAAGAACTGGAGCGCGCGGGTGACCTCGAGCGCCAGCGTTTCCATGAACGGCTGCGAGCACGTCGGTGTCGTAGTTCTCCGGGAGGCCCTGGCTCTTCTTCGCCGACTCCGCTTCGTCGGGCGTCAGGTTGAACGCCCGCTGGACGTCGTGGGTGAGCTGGTTGCCGCCGAACGCCTGGTCGCGGGAGAACAGAAACTGGTTGTTGCGCAGCACGTAGAAGTGCGTCACATGGGCGCCGATGTCGACCAGGGCGATGTTCTGGTCGCGCCCGCTCGCCGGCAGCGACGGCGAAATGAGCTCGAAAGCCTGCTGCATCGCGTAGGACTCGACGTCCATCACCCGCGGCTTCAAGCCGGCGGCCTCCGCCGACGGCCACCCGGTCCTCGACCTTCTCCTTGCGGGAGGCCGCGATCAGCACCTCGGACTCCTCGGGATTGTTCGGCGCCGGGCCGATGGTCTGGAAGTCGAGATTGACCTCGTCGAGCGCGAACGGGATGTACTGGTTGGCCTCCGGCCTCGACCAGGAGCTCCAGGTCTTCTTCCCTCTGGCCGGACGGGACGATGATCTTCTTGGTGATGACCATCGCCGCGGGCAGCGCGAGCGCGACGTTGCGGTTTCGGCTGCCGAGGCGCTTGTGGGCCCGCTTCAGGCGCGTCGGCGACGAGATCCAGGTTGGCGATGTTGCCGTCGGTGACCACGTCCCGGACCAGCGGCTCGATGGCGTAGCGCTCGAGCCGATAGGCACCCTTGCCCGCTTCGGCGAGCTCGACCAGCTTGATGGCGGTCGAGCTGATGTCGACGCCGATCAGCGCCGGGTACTTCGTCTTGAACGCGTCCAGGACGGAATTGAGTTTATCTGCGAGCATGGCAGCTGAGGCCTTCGGGCCCAATGCTGATAATCTACATTAAAGATTGGCAGCAAGTATGAACCTTGTCAAATTGTTTTCCTTCCGGGGATACCTTTGTTGTAAGCCCGCCTATAATCCGGGATTCACCCCTCCCAACGGGCTAAGTTATATTCCCATATGCTAAGGCGGTGGCTCCTCTACGTCGGGTCCGTCCTCCTCGGCCTTTGCCTCGTCGGGGGCCTGCTTGGGCGCTTTCGTGCTGGCGCTCCTTTATCCGACGCTTCCCTCGCTCGAAAGCCTGACCGACTACCACCCCAAGATTCCGTTGCGGGTCGTTTCCGCCGAGGGCGACATCCTGGGCGAATTCGGCGAGGAGCGGCGGGCGATCGTCGCCATTCGCGAAGTGCCGGACGTGATGATAAACGCCATTCTGGCGGCCGAGGACGAGCGCTTCTACTCGCACGGGGCGTCGATTACCTCAGCGTCATGCGGGCCGCAGCGACCAACCTCGCGTCGGGCACGCAGCAGGGCGCCGGGACGATCACCATGCAGGTCGCCCGCAACTTCTTCCTGACGCGCGAAAAGACGATCACCCGGAAGCTGCGCGAGGTCCTGCTCGCCTGGAAGATCGAAGCCAACCTGTCCAAGGACGAAATCCTCCAGCTTTACGTCAACCAGATCTTCCTCGGACAGCGCGCCTACGGGTTCGCGGCGGCCTCGCAGATCTACTTCGGCAAGCCGCTGCAGCGACCTCTCGCCCGCCGAGGCGGCGATGCTCGCCGGCTTGCCCAAAGCCCCGTCGGCATTCAACCCGGTGAGCAACCCCAAACGTGCGAAAACCCGCCAGTTGTATGTACTGAGGCGGATGCACGACCTGAAGTACATCAGTTCCGAGCAATACCAGGAAGCACAAACCGCGCCGCTCGCCGTCCGCGCAGGGCTGCGCGAGACGCTGCCGACGCACGCGCGAGTTTGTCGCCGAAATGGCACGGCAGGTCGTCTTCGACGCCTACGGCGAGGACGCCTACACCAAGGGCCTGACCGTCCAGACGACGATCCGCAAGGCCGACCAGGAAGCCGCTTATGCTGCGGTGCGGCGCGGCGTGATCGACTACGACCACCGGCACGGCTACCGCGGGCCGGAGGCGTACGTCCGCCTCCCGGACGACGCGGCCGAGCGCGAAGCGGCGCTGGAGCAGCGTGTTCGCCGGATACGAGCGACGGCGACGGCCTCGTCGCCGGCCGTCGTGACGGAGCGCTTCGCGCGACGCTGGTCAAGGCCGTGCTCGCCGACGGCGAAGTCGCCGAGATCACCGGCGATGGCCTCGAAATTCGTGGCCCGGTCGCTCGGGCGACAAGGCTGCAGGCGGCGACCCGGATCCGGTCCGGCGCGATCGATCCGCCTCGCGCGCGACGCCAAGGGCGACTGGGAGATCACCCAGCTGCCGCAGGCGGAATCCGCGTTCGTCTCGGTGCGGCCACAGGACGGCGCGATCCTCTCGCTCGTCGGCGGCTGGAGCTTCGAGCGCAACAAGTTCAACCACGTCACCCAGGCGCAGCGCCAGCCGGGATCGGCGTTCAAGCCTTTCATCTACTCGGCCGCGCTCGAAAAGGGCTTCACGCCGGCGACCATCGTCAACGACGCGCCGTTCTTCGTGCCCGCGGCGCAGGCCGGCGGCGAGGACTGGGAGCCCAAGAACTACGACGGCAAGTTCGACGGCCCGATGCGCATCCGCGCCGCGCTCGCGAAGTCGAAGAACCTCGTCACCGTTCGCGTGCTGCAGGCGATCGGACCTCAGTACGCGCAGGACTACATCACCCGGTTCGGCTTCGACCCGAAGCTCCATCCGCCATACCTGACGATGGGCGCTGGGCGCGGGCGCGGCGACGCCGATGCAGATGGTGACGCGCCTACTCCGTCTTCGCCAACGGCGGGTATCGCATCGCGCCCTACCTCATCGCACGGATCATCGACGCCAAGGGCAACGTGCTCTCCGAGGCCAAGCCCGCGGAGGCCGGCGGGACCGCCGAGCGGGCGATCGACCCGCGCAACGCGTGGATCATGACGTCGCTCCTGAAGGACGTCGTGCGGGTCGGCACCGCGACGCGCGCGCTGTCGCTCAATCGCACCGACCTCGCCGGCAAGACCGGAACGACGAACGAGAACGTCGACGCCTGGTTCTGCGGATACAACGCCGCGACTGGTCGGCGTGGCGTGGATCGGCTTCGACCAGCCGAAGACGCTCGGCGCCAACGAGACGGGCGCCAACGCGGCGCTTCCCGATCTGGATTTCGTACATGGCGAAGGCGCTCAAGGGCACGCCGGAGGCCAACCGGCCGATGCCCGAAGGCATCGTCGCGGTGCCGATCAACGCCGAAACCGGCCTGCGCGACGACGTCGGCGACCATCACCGAATACTTTCTCGCCGAGTTCCCGCCGCGGCGGCGCGACGACAGCTTCGATCCCGAGCAAGTCCGGCAAGGACATACGCGACCAGCTCTTCTAGGGGCGAGCATGGCAGTGAGCCGCGCGCCACCACGGCCGCAGCGGACGGCCTCGGCATCGCACCGGGATCGCCTGCGGATCGCCCAAGTCGCCGCCCGGCTCATCGCCGAGCACGGTCTCACCGACTGGACGCTCGCCAAGCGCAAGGCCGCTGCGGCAGCTGCTGCTGCCCGACTCGACGGCGCTGCCGCTCGAACGACGAGATCGAAGCCGCGCTCGACCGATGCACCACGCCGCTGTTCGGCGGCGACGCCCACGTCGCGAGCGCTGCGGCGCCAGCGGCAGCGAGGCGCTCGCTGGATGCGTCGCCTCGCGCCGTGGGACCCGCTGCTGGTCGGCGGCGTCGCGGCGGGATGGGCGACCGAGCACAGCGACGTCCGCCTCGAGCTCGTCGCCGACGACCCCAAGGCCGTGGAGATGGACCTCGCCGGTCGACGGCGTCACGCTACGCGGCGCTGCCCGCGCGCGCACGCCGATGCGGCGCACACCTTCGCGATCGATCGCCGCGGTGGCGCGATCCGCCTCGCGATCGTCAGCCCGGCGCAGCGGCGCAACCGTCCGCGGAGGAGCGAGGAGCCGCGCCTGAGCGCCGACGCCCTCGCGGCGCTGATCGCGGAGGAAGCGTCGGCGCAGTCAGGCTCGACTGGCCGCCCAGCGCGGTACGGGCAGTTCGACTCAGCTCGACGCCGCGATCCACCCTGCGGCGGCGAGCGCGAAGTAGGTGAGGATCGCGTCGGCGCCGGCGCGCTTGAAGCCGGTCAGCGTCTCGAGCACGCACGCGCGCTCGTCGAGCCAGCCGTTCTGCGCGCGCCGCCTTCAGCATCGCGTATTCGCCGGACACCTGGTAGACCGACGGTCGGCGCGCCGAACGCGTCCTTCACGCGGCGCACGATGTCGAGGTACGGCATGCCCGGCTTCACCATCACCATGTCGGCGCCTTCCGTCGAGATCGAGCCACGACCTCGCGCAGCGCCTCGTCCGAGTTCGCCGGATCCATCTGGTAGGTGTACTTGTTGCCGCTCGCCGAGGTTGCCGGCGGAGCCGACGGCGTCGCGGAACGGCCCGTAGAACGACGACGCGTACTTGGCCGCAGTACGCGAGGATCCGCGTGTCGCTCGCGCCGCCTGCCATCGAGCGCCTGGCGGATCGCGCCGATGCGCCCGTCCATCATGTCCGACGGCGCCACCATGTCGGCGCCGGCCTCGGCGTGGCAGAGCGCCTGCCGCACGAGCGCCGCGACGGTCTCGTCGTTCACGACGTAGCCGGACGCGTCGATGAGTCCGTCCTGCCCGTGGCTCGTGTACGGGTCGAGCGCGACGTCGGTGATCACGCCGAGATCGGGAAAGCGCGCCTTGAGCGCGCTGCACCGCGCGCGGCACGAGGCCTTCCGGATTCCACGCCTCGGCGCCGTCCGGCGATCTTCCGCTCGCCGCCGACCACCGGGAAGAGCGCCAACGCCGGGATCGAAAGCTTCGACGCACCGTTCGGCATCCCGCAGCAGGAGATCGACGGACTTGCGCGAGATGCCGGGCAGCGAGGCCACGGGCTCCTCGCGCTTCGCGCCGTCGAGCACGAAGACCGGGTAGATGAGATCGTCCGGCGCGAGCCGGTGCTCGCGCACGAGTCGCCGCGAAAAATCGTCGCGCCGCATGCGGCGCATGCGGCGAGCCGGATACTCTCCTGCGAAATCGAACGCCATGTCGGAACTCCTGTGGGCCCCGGTGCTTGCCAGACGGCATCGTCTCCGCGTCCGCGTGTCGGGCGCCCTCAGTTGTGGCCAATGCTATCGAGGTATTTCGGGCTACGCCGTTCCCCTTGGACGCGGGGCCTCCTCTTGCGTCGGCCGTCAGACGATGCTCGCGCACGAGCCGGCGCGAAAAATCATCGCGCCGCATCCGGCGCATGCGTCGAGCGAGGATACTCGCCTGCGAAATCGAAACCCATGTCGGAACTCCTGTGGGGGACCACTGTCTACTCTGCCAGACGGCAACGTCTCCCGCTTCCCTCCCTGAGCGGGTGCCCTCGGTTGTGATCAATCCTATCGAGGGGTATTTCGGGCCCCGCGCCATTCCCCTTGGACGCGGGGCCTCTTCTTTGGTGCGGCCGGATGGGAGGTTCGCCCCATCGAACCCGAAGCACCGAGCCATTCGGACAGGATGGCTTCCGCCGCGTCGATCCCGATACGGCGCGTCGCGGAAAACGGCACGATCGTCACCTGCGTCGCGTGCACGGAGAAAGCGGCGGCGACATCCCGCTCGATCGCGCGTTGCGGCTTCACGCTGCGCCGAGGCCGCGAATTTGTCCATCTTGGTCGCAAGGAGAAGCACGGGCCGGCCGCTGGTCAGGTAGCCTGCGAGCAACGCCGCGATCGAGATCGGAGAGACCATGCCGCGCGTCGACGACCAGCACGAGGCCGACGAGCGACTGGCGTGTGGCGAGGTAGCGCGCGAGAAATTCCTGCCAGTGCCGCTTGAGATCCCGCGGCACGGCGGCGTAACCGTAGCCCGGCAGGTCGGCGAGCAGCGCGCCGCCGCGCAAGCCGGAAGAAATTGATCTGCTGCGTGCGGCCCGGCATCTTGCTCGTGAACGCGAGCCGCGCCCGATTGGCGAGGGCATTGATCGCGCTCGATTTGCCGGCATTGGACCGGCCGGCGAAGGCAATTTCCGGCGCCTCCGGCGGCGGCAGCTGCTGCGTCGTTGGCGACGCTCAGCATGAATTCAGCCTGCTGCACCGGATGCTTCACCGTCTGGCGGCCCAGTCGGTCGTCGACGCGCGGACCGAGCTTTGGCCGGACTCGGCGATTCCGTTACAATGCGTCGTTTTTGCACGATTGAATCGGCATTGTGCGGCAGAAAGATCCGGCGTCACCACCGCCTCGCCGCCGTTGCCTTCGAGGGTCACCCGATGAGATGCATCTTGCTGCTGGCGGCCGTTGCCGGCACGTTGGCGGCGGCCGCCGCATTTGCGCAGGCGCCGGCCGGGAAGCCCGATCTCGAGCGAGCCCAGAAGATCGCCAGCGAGGTCTGCCTCGCGTGCCACGGGCCCAACGGAAACAGCGTGGTGCCCGCAAATCCGAGCATCGCGGGACAGCCGGCCGAGTATATCACCCTGCAACTCGCTCACTTCAAGTCGGGACTGCGCGTGAATCCCATCATGCAAGGAATGGCGGCCACGCTGCAACCGGACGAGATGAAAGGCGATCGGCATCTATTACTCCCAGCAGAAACCGAACGGGCAGGCGGCGAAGGACGCGACGCTCGTCACGGCGGGACAGAAGCTCTTCCGCGGCGGCGACACCGCCGCCGGCATCCCCGCATGCTCCGCCTGTCACGCGCCGAACGGCGCGGGCGTCGCCAAGAACTATCCGCGCCTCGCCGGGCAGCACGCGGATTACACGTATGCCGCAGCTCAAGGCCTTCAAGGCCGGCGAGCGCGGCGCCGACAAGGACGGCAAGGACGCCAACGGCACGATCATGGTCACGGTCGCCGCCAGGATGAGCGACGCGCAGATGAAGGCCGTCGCCGAATACGCGTCCGGCCTCCGCTAGGCATCACTGTCAGCGCGCGGCTCGCCACGATCGGCTCGCGCATGCGAAAGCCAACTGCGAGCCAACGCGCCAAGATGCCAACCCCCGCGTCGCCGCCCTCAACGTCTATCCGGTCAAGAGCTGCGCCGGCATCGGGCAGGAGCAGCGTCCGCGTGGCCCTCGCGGCTTTGTCGCCGGCACGCCATCCGGCGCCGTCGGCGATCGCGAATGGATGATCGTCGACCGCGACGGGACGCTTCGTCACGCAGCGCGAGTATCCCCGCCTCGCTTTGATCGGCACGACGCCTCGAGGGCGGCGCGCTCGTTCTGCGTGCCCCGGGCAGCGCGGCGCTCGCGGTATCGCTCGAGCAGTGCCGCGGCGCCACGCGCGAGGTCGTGGTCTGGAGAAGTCGCGTCGCGCGCACGACGCAGGCGACGAAGCCGCCGCGTGGCTGTCGTCGGCGCTCGGCGCGGACGTTCGTCTCGTCCGCTTCGATCCCTCGGATCGGCGTCTGTGCAATCCGGATTTCGCCGGCGACTCGGGCGCGCACACGGCGTTCGCCGATGGCTATCCCGTTGCTCGTCGTCGCGGAATCCTCGCTCGCCGACCTCAATGCGCGGCTCACAGCCAGTGGCACGCCGGCGTTGCCGATGAACCGTTTCCGTCCGAACCTCGTGCTGGCGGGATTGGACCCCTTCGCAGAGGATCACATCGATACGCTTGCCATCGATGGCATCACGATCAAGCTCGTCAAGCCGTGCACGCGCTGCCAGGATCACGACCACCGACCAGGATTCCGGACAGGTCGGCGCGGAACCCCTGGCGACGCTCCGGCGCTTCCGCATGAACGAACGCCTCGGCGGCGTCACTTTCGGAGTGAACGCGATCGTCGTCGCCGGGGAAGGCCGCACCTTGTCCAAAGGCATGGACGTCGAGGTGGCGTACGCGTTCTGATGGCTGGAGCGCGCCGGCGGATAACGGCGGCCTCAATGCGGCGGCGCCGCTCCGCTCGCAACGCAATCCGCCAGCGCCTCGCGCCAGCTCGGCAGTGCGAAGCCGAACGTCGATTCGAAACGGGACGTCGCGAGGACGCCATACGCCGGCCGACGCGCCGGCGTCGGATAATCGGCGGTCGCGATCGGCACGAGCCGCGGCGTCTGGCGGCGTCCCCCAGGATCGCGCGCGCGAAGTCGTACCAGCTCGCCTCGCCCGAAGACGAAAGATGGTACAGCCCGGAGCGCTCCGCCATCGCGGGCAATCCGGCGGCGACGATGCGCACCGTTGCCGACGCGAGCGTATGGCTCCAGTTCGGAACGCCGATCTGGTCGGCCACGACGGTAAGCTCGTCGCGCTCCGCCGCGAGCCTGCGGATCGTGAGCAGGAAATTCCTGCCGCGCAAGCCGTACACCCAACTCGTGCGCAGCACGATTGCGTGTGCACCGGCGTCTGCGATCGCGCGCTCGCCTTCGAGCTTGCTCTGTCCGTAGACGTTCAACGGCGCCGTCGGCGCGTCCTCCGGATAAGGTGTCGCCCGCGTTCCGTCGAACACGTAGTCGGTGGAAAAATGAACGAGCACCGCGCGCAGCGCGCTTTGCCTCTTCCGCGAGAATGCCCGGGGCGCGAGCGTTGATCGCCCGCGCCAGCCCGGGCTCGCTCTCCGCGCGGTCGACGGCGGTGTAGGCACCGGCATTCACGATGAGCGCGGGCTTCTCACGGCGCACGACGGCGACGATCGCATCGGGATCGGACAGATCCAGCATCGCGCGATCGGCGGCGACGACGTTGCCCAGCGGCGCGAGGAGCTGCGCCAGCTCGAAGCCGATCTGGCCCTGGGCACCGGTCACGAGAATCGTCGGCCGCGGCATCGGTCAGGGGCTTGGCCCCGGGCTAGGGATAGACTTCTGCCGCCGCGAGCGGCGTGCCCGCGGCATCCTTCGCCGTCAATATCGGGGCGCCGGAAAGCGGCCACGCGATGCCGAGCGCGGGATCGTTCCAGAGCAGCGTGCGCTCGTGCTCCGGATACCAGTAGTCGGTCGTCTTGTAGAGGAATTCCGCATGCTCGGACATGGTCAGGAAGCCGTGCGCGAAACCCGGGGGCACCCACAGCATCCGCCGGTTCTGCGCGGACAGCGTCATTGCGATCGAACGGCCGAACGTCGGCGAGCTGCGGCGCAGATCGACCACGACGTCGAAGACTTCGCCGACCGCGACCCGGACGAGCTTGCTCTGCGCGTGCTCGACCTGATAGTGGAGGCCGCGCAGAACGCCGCGGCGCGAACCCGAATGATTGTCCTGCACGAAAGTCGCGGCGAGACCGGCTGCCTCGGAAGTCGCGGGCGTTCCAGCTCTCGAGGAAAAAGCCACGCTCGTCGCCGAACACGCGGGGTTCGACGAGCCTTGACGTCGAGGAGCTCGGTCGACGCGACCTTCATCGGATGCTCGGTTCTCGCAGCAGCGCGAGGAGATACTGGCCGTAGCCGTTCTTCGCCATCGCCTGACCGAGGCGCTCGACAGTTGCGGCGTCGATGTAGCCCAGGCGGAAGGCGATCTCCTCGGGACAGGCGATCTTGAGCCCCTGCCGCCGCTCGATCGTCGCGATGTATTGGCCGGCCTCGAGCAGCGATTCGTGCGTGCCCGTATCGAGCCATGCCATGCCGCGGCCCATGACCTCGCAGCCGAGTGCACCGCGCTCGAGGTAGACCTTGTTGATGTCGGTGATCTCGAGCTCGCCGCGCGCGGAGGGCTTCGAAGTTCGCCGCGATGTCGAGCACGAGATTGTCGTAGAAATAAAGCCCCGTAACTGCGTAGCGCGATTTCGGCTGCGCGGGCTTTTCCTCGAGGCTCACCACGCGGCCGGAAGCATCGAGCTCGGCCACGCCGTAGCGCTCGGGATCGGCGACCGGATAAGCGAATACCGTCGCGCCGTCGGGGCGCGCGCCCGCGCGCCGGAGCTGGGCCGAGAATCGTGGCCATAGAAGATGTTGTCGCCCAGCACCAGCGCCGACGCGTCGCCGCCGACGAAGCCGCGGCCGATGGTGAACGCCTGGGCCAGCCCTTCGGGCGCCGGCTGCACCGCGTAGGAGAACGCGAGACCCCATTGCCCGCCGTCGCCCAGGAGCTGCGCGAAACGCGGCGTATCCTCCGGCGTCGAGATGAGCAGGATGTCGCGAATTCCCGCCAGCATCAGCGTCGTCAGCGGATAGTAGATCATCGGCTTGTCGTACACCGGCAGGAGTTGCTTGGAGACGGCATGCGTCACCGGATAGAGCCGCGTGCCGGAGCCGCCGGCCAGGATGATTCCCTTACGTTGGGCGCTCATCGTTTCTCGTCAGCCGTCCCGCCGGCGTAGTTGAGCGAGATCCATTTGTGATATTCCCCGCTGGTCACTGCGGCGAGCCACGCGCCGTTGTCGAGATACCATCGCGCCGTCTTCTTCATTCCGCTGTCGAACGATTCCGTCGGCGTCCACGAGAGCTCGCGGCGAATCGTCGCGGCATCGATCGCGTAACGGCGGTCGTGCCCGGGTCGATCCTTGACGAACGTCACCAGGCTCGCGTAGTCGCGGCCCGGCGCGAGCTCGCCCAGGATACGGCAGATCGCGCCAACCACATCGAGATTGGTCAACTCGGCATTGCCGCCGACATTGTACGTCGCGCCCGGTGATCCTCCCGCGAGCACCGCGCGGATCGCCGCGCAGTGATCGCCGACGTAGAGCCAATCGCGAACGTTGCGACCGTCCCCGTAGACAGGCAACGGCTTGCCGGCGAGCGCATTGGCGATCATCAGCGGAATGAGCTTCTCCGGAAACTGGCGTGGTCCGTAATTGTTCGAGCAGTTGGTGGTGAGCGTCGGCAGCCCGTACGTGTGACGATAGGCGCGCACCAGGTGGTCGGCCGCGGCCTTCGACGCCGAATAGGGACTGTTCGGCGCATAGGCGCTCTTCTCGGTGAACGGCGGGTCGTCCGGTCCGAGCGAGCCGTACACCTCGTCGGTCGAGACGTGCAGGAAGCGGAAGGCCCGGCGTTCCGTCTCCGGCAGCGCGGACCAGAATGCGCGGGCCGCCTCGAGCAGATGGAACGTGCCCACCACGTTGGTGTCGACGAACGCCGCCGGTCCGTGGATCGACCGGTCGACGTGGCTTTCCGCCGCGAAATTGACGATCGCGCGCGGCCGGTGCTGCGCCAACAGCGCGTCGACCTGTGCGCGATCGCCGATGTCGCCGCGAACGAAGACGTGCCGTGAATCGCCGCGGAGCGCGGCGAGGCTGCCGAGGTTGCCGGCGTAGGTGAGCTTGTCGAGGTTGACGACCGGCTCGCCCGTTCGTTCGCAGCCAGTCGAGCACGAAGTTGGCGCCGATGAAGCCGGCCCCGCCGGTGACGAGAATCATGTCGAGTAGTACTCCCGATACCACGCGACGAACCGCGCAAGCCCGTCGGCGAGCGGCGTGTGCGGCGCAAATCCGGTGAGCGCCGCGAGCCGGTCGATCGCGGCGTAGGTGGCCGGAACGTCGCCCGGTTGCATCGGCGCATTGTCCCGGATCGCGGTCCGCCCGAGCAGCCGCTCGAGTGTGGCGATGAACGATTCCAACTCGACGGCCTCGTGATTGCCGATGTTGTAGATCCCGTACGGCGCGGCGTCGCCGTCGTCCTTCGGCGGCCGATCCAGCACCCGCACGATGCCTTCGACGATGTCGTCGACATACGTGAAATCGCGGCGCATCTTCCCGTTGTTGAACACGCGGATCGGGAGGCCGGCGAGGATCGCCTTGGTGAACAGCATCGGCGCCATGTCGGGACGGCCCCACGGCCCGTAGACCGTGAAGAAACGCAGCCCCGTCGTCGGCAGCCTGTACAGATGGCTGTAGCTGTGCGCGATCAGCTCGTTGGCTTTTTGGTGGCGGCGTAGAGGCTCACCGGATGGTCGACATTCTGGTCCTCGGAGAACGGCAACTCATGGTTCGCGCCGTATACGCTGGAGCTCGACGCGTAGACGAGATGCGCGACCTTCGCGTGGCGACATCCCTCGATGACGTGGCCGAACGCCGTCAGGTTGTTGGCGAAGTACGCTCCGGGATTGACGAGCGAATAACGAACGCCCGGCTGCGCCGCCAGGTGAACGACCTGCCCGAACGCACCGTCGCGAAACAGGGCGGCGGCGCAATCGGCAGCCGCAAGATCGATCCGCGCGAACCGGAATCCCGGGAGCCCGGTGAGCCGTGCGAGCCGCGCTTCCTTCAAGGCGACATCGTAATAGGAATCGAGGTTGTCGACGCCGGTGACGCGTCTCCCTCGCGCGAGCAGCGCGAGCGCCGTGTGCATGCCGATGAATCCCGCACAGCCGGTCACCAGGACAGGCGCGTCCTTCATCATGGTCATCGGACGGTCTGCAGCGCATGGCGCCTCGGCGGCATTCATCGCGCGTCGACGCCGCGGCGCCCGGCGCCGCGTTCCACGGTATGATCGCGGCAGAGGCTCGACATGCGCGCATTCTACGGGGTTTCGCCGGAATCCTGGCTGCAGGGCCGACGCATCGCGTGCACGGCGTGAGCGCCATTCTGGTCGTACGCCCTTCGTCCCTCGGTGACATCGTCCATGCGCTGACCATCGTGGCCGATGTGCGGGCGCACCGCCCGGAGCTCGCGATCGACTGGGTCGCCGAAACCGGATTCGTTCCGCTGCTGGAGCTCCATCCAGGTCTGCGCCGCATCGTTCCCGTCGCGATTGCGCCGCTGGTGGCATCGTCCCTTCGCCGCATCGTCGTGGCGCGAATTCGCGTCGTTCCGTCATGCGCTTGCGGCGCGAGGAATATGCGGCCGTGCTCGATCTCGCAGGAACAAGTCAAGGGCGCGCTGATCGCGCGCATGGCGCGCGGCGTGCGGCACGGCCCGGACCGCGTGAGCATCCGGGAACCCGTCGCCTCGTTCCTGCACGACAGGCATCACGCGATCGACCCGGACCAGCATTTCATCGTACGTTGTCGCGAGCTCGCCGCCGCCGCGCTCGGTTATCGGGTCGAGGGTCCGCCGCGGTTCGGCCTCGCGCCGCCGCCTCCGCCCGTGGGATGGTGCCGGATCGACCTTTCGTCGCGTTCTTTCACGGCACGTCGCGCTCGAACAAGCTGTGGCCCGACGCGCACTGGCGGCGCCTGGTCGAGATGTTCGCGACGTCGGGCTTCCCGGTCATCCTGCCTTGGGGAAGCGACGCCGAACACGCGCGGAGCGAGCGCTTCGCCGCGGGCGTGCCCAATGCGCGCGTTCCACCATCGCCGCGGCAATCGTTGCCCGCGCTCGCGGCCCTTCTCGCGCGCGCGGAGCTCGTCGTCGGCGTCGACACGGGACTCGTGCATCTCGCCGCGGCGCTCGGAACGCCGACGGTGTCGCTGTTCGTTGCGACCGATCCTCGAAGCTGCGGCGTCGGCCTCGCCGGTCCATGGGCTCGCGACCTGGGTGGCATCGGCGCCGCACCGACACCCGAAGTGGTCGAGCGGACCGCGGCGGAACTGATGCGCCGCGCACCGCGTTGCTGATGGATCCGATGCGCGGCCTCTATTCGCTGCTTTGGTACGCCGCGTTGCCGTTGGCGCCGCTGCGGCTCCTGTGGCGCGGCCGCCGCGAGCCCGGCTATCGCGAGCACGTCGGCGAGCGGTACGGCCGGTACCGGGGCACAGTCCCGCCGCGGATCCTCTGGGTGCACGCCGTCTCGCTCGGCGAGACCCGCGCCGCGGCGCCGCTCGTCGAGCGCCTGCGCCGCGCGTACCCCGACGCCACGTTGCTGCTGACGCACATGACGGCGACCGGACGCGCGACCGGACGCGCGCTCTTCGGCGACGGCGTGCTGCAAGCGTGGCTGCCCTACGACGCGCCGTTCGCCGTGCGGCGGTTCCTCGCCCATTTCAAGCCGTGCGCCGGTCTCATCATGGAAACCGAGCTGTGGCCGAATCTCGTCGCGCTCTCGCGCGAGGCCGGCGTGCCGATCTATCTCGTCAACGCGCGCATGTCGGAGCGCTCCGCGCGCCTCTATGCGGCGTTCCCCGCGCTCACGCGTCCGATGATGGCCGCGCTCGTCGGGTGTCGCGGCCCAAACCGACGCCGATGCCGCGCGACTTGCCGCGCTGGGCGCGCCCGCCGCGGTCGTCACCGGAAATGTGAAATTCGACGTCGCGCCGACGAGCGCCGGCGAGGCGCTGGGGCGCGAGTTCAGGGCCCGCTTCGGCGAAACGCGCCCCGTATGGGTCGCGGCGTCGACGCGCGACGGCGAGGAGGCGATGATCCTCGATGCGCTCGTTCGCACGCGAGCTGCCGCAGCGCGCGCTGACCGTCATCGTGCCGCGGCATCCGCAGCGCTTCGCGGCGGTGGCCGATCTCCTCCGCAGGCGCGGAAAACCGTTCGTGCTTCGGAGCAGCAATGCGCCCGTGACCGCCGACGTCGAAGTCGTGCTCGGCGACTCGATGGGCGAAATGGCCGGCTACTACGCGGCCGCCGACATCGCGTTCGTCGGCGGCAGCCTGCTTCCGCTGGGAGGGCAGAACCTGATCGAGCCGATCGGCGCGGGACGTCCCACGCTCATCGGTCCGCACATGTTCAACTTCGCCGACGCGGCGCGAGAAGGCGCTGGCAGCCGGTGCCGCGATCGAAGTCGCGGATGCCGCTGCGCTCGTCGCAACCGTCGCGGCGCTCATCGGCGACGCGCCGCGCCGGGAGGCGATGCGCACCGCCGCGCTGGCGTTCCACGCCGCGCACCACGGAGCAGCGGACCGGCTCGCGGCGTGGCTCGCGCCGCGCCTCGACGCGGCCATCGCCGCGACTCGAATCCCGCGGCCGCGGAGCGTCAGCCCTTCAACTGCCGGTTGAGGTCCTCGACATCCTGATCGGTCAACGCGCCGATCGAAGACCTTGAGGCGCAGCACGCCGATCAGGTATTTGAAATAGGCATCGGCGAGATCGCGACGGGTCGAATAGACGTTCTGCTGGACGTTGCAGCACGTCGAGGAACGTGCGCACGCCGACTTCCTGGCCGAGGATGTTGGACGCGAGCGCGCTTTCCGCCGATACGACGGCCTGCTCGAACGCCTTCACCGACGCCGTCGCGCTGTTCACGCCGGCGAATCCCGTCTGCGCGGCGAACAGCGCCGCGCGGCGGGCGGCTTCGAGATCCTGCCGCGATTTCTCGAGCAGCGCGATGGCCTCGCGCACCCGCGAATCGACGAATCCGCCCTGATAGATCGGCACATTGAGCTGCAGGCCGATGGTGGCCGTGCGCTGAATCGCTGCCGACGCTGGACGGACACCGCGGCGTTCGAGCCCTGCGCCGTGTAGCTGCCGACGAGATCGAGCGTCGGGTAGTGGCCGCCGCGCGCGCGGTCGACCTCGAGCTTCGCGATCTCGAAATTGCTCTCGGCGATGCGGACGTTGAGGTTTTCCTTCAGCGCGCGATCGACCCAGTAATCGGCGACATTGGGCTCGGGCAGCGCCGGCACGCAGGCCCGGCCCCAGCCTCTTCAGATCCTTCGGATAGCGTCCGATGATCGCGCGAAGCGCCGGTCACGCGATTGTCGTACTCGTTGCGCACGGTGATCTCCTGCGCCACGATCGCATCGTATTTCGCCTGCGCCTCGTTGGTATCGGTGATCGTCGCGACGCCGACCTCGAAGTTGCGCTTCGCCTGCGCGAGCTGCTCGACGACCGCTTTCTTCTGGCTCTCGGCGAGCTCGATGTTGAACTGGGCGAGCAGGATGTCGAAGTACGCGACGCGCGACGCGGACGATCAGGTCCTGCTGCGCGGAGCTCAGGACGAAATCCGCCTGCGTGACCTGCTGCTTCGGCCTGGTCGTACAGGACCAGGTTCTGGTAGCGGAAAATCGGCTGCGTTGCCGACACGACCGCGGTGTACTGATGGAAATTCCGGTTGATGTCCTGCCGCGGGTCGCCCTTGATCGTCGCGTCGTAGTTGTAGAGGCTGCCGTTCGCCCGTGGCGCTGACGTTCGGCAGCAGCCCGGCGCGCGCCTGCGGCGCCTTCTCCTGCGTCGCCACCCAGCTGGCCTGGGCCGCGGCGATGGCGGGATCGGCACGCAGCGCTTCGCGGTAGATCTGCATGAGATCCTCGCCGACCGCGGGCGCCGCGATAGTCGCGAGGCCGAGCGCCAGAGGACAGGCGAAGGCAGAAAAGCGTGGTTTCATCGTCGGCGTTCCATTCCAGTGCGCGGCGACCGCGCGGTCGTCGCTTCCGTGATCTCGTCAATATCGCTTCATCGCGGAATCGACGTCGAGCGCCCACGCTTCCACGCCGCCTGCGAGGTTGTGCACCTGCGTGAAACCGGCTCCGGCGAGCAGCATCGCCGCATGCTGGCTGCGCCCGCCGTGATGGCAGACCAGGACGAGCGGACGCTCGCGCGGCAACTCGTCGCTGCGCGTCGCGATCTGGCCGAGCGGAATCGACACCGAGCCGTCGATCCGGCACAGCTCGAACTCCCACGGCTCGCGCACGTCGACCACGACCGGCGCCTCGCGTGACGCGTCGGCGCGCCAGCGGGCAAGTTCGACGGCGGACAGTTGCGGGATCAAAACTCGAACTGCGCCGCGACCGCGGCGTTCGTCAGCGGCGCGAGCACGGTCTCGAAGAGCGTGCGGGTCGACGAGCGCGCCGGGGGCCACCCAGCGCACGAGTCGCGCCGCCATCGCCGGCGCTTCGCCGACCACGGCGAACACGCGGCCGCCGGGATTCAATTGCTCCACGAAGCGGTCAGGCAGGAGCGGCGTGGATCCGGTCAGCACGATCGCGTCGTAGGTGGCGCTTCCCCAACCCCGGGCGCCATCGCCGACTCCGAGTTCGATGCTGCCCGCGCCGGCCCGGCCAAGCTTGCCCTTCGCCTCGGCCGCGAGATCCGGATCGATCTCCACGCTCGTGACCCGCGCGCCCATGCCGGAGAGCAGAGCAGTGAAATATCCGCTGCCGGTGCCGATCTCGAGGACGCTCTCGCCGGACTGGATCTCCAGCTCCTGCAGCACGCGCGCCTCCATCTTGGGCGACCACATGCTGGCACCCGGACGCAACGGGATCTCGAGGTCGGCGAAGGCGAGCATGCGATAGGCCGGCGGGACGAATTCCTCGCGGCGGATGACGAACAGGAGGTCAAGCACATTCTGGTCGAGCACTTCCCACGTGCGGATCTGCTGCTCGACCATGTTGAAACGGGCTTGTTCGATATCCATACCGATGACCGATGTGTCAGTGTCGTGTTCGCGACGTGTCGCGATGTGTCCAAATGCGCGGCGGCATTATCGCACGTCGCTCCGCCGCGACGCCCCGCCGGCGACGGCCTGCCGGCAGACATCCGTCGCGACGAAATTGGCTGGAGCTAGTCCCCTGCGTCGGCGCCGGATTCGCCACGGCGGCGCCGCCGGCCGCGGCGGCTTTTGCCGCGCGCCGCCCGCGGAGGCGCTCGTGCCAGGCGTCGAGATACGTGTAGAGCACGGGGACGACCACCAGCGTGAGCAACGTCGAGGTGATCACGCCGCCGATGATCGCGCGCCCCATCGGCGCCTGGACCTCGCCGCCCTCGCCGTATGCCGAGCGCGAGCGGCAGCATCCCGCCGATCATCGCCGCCGTCGTCATCGACGATCGGCCGCAGCCGCACCTGACCCGCCTGCAGCAGCGAGTCGTGCAGGCTCGCCCCTGCGCGGCGGGCGCGATTGGCGAAGTCAACGAGCAGGATGGCGTTCTTCGTCACGAGGCCCATCAGCATGATGAAGCCGATCATCGAGAACAGATTGAGCGTCGTGCCGGTCAGGAGCAGCGCGAGAAACACGCCGATGAGCGAGAACGGCAGCGAGGCCATGATCGCGAACGGCTGCGTGAAGCTCGCGAACTGCGAGGCGAGGATCAGATAGATGAAGATCACCGCGAGGCCCAGCGCGGCGAGCGCCGCCTGGAACGATTCCTCCATGTCCTTTGGCCTGCCCGCCGACGTCGAACCGGTACCCCGGCGGCAGCGTCGACTCCTTGATGATCTTCTGCACATCCTTGTTGGCGTCGCCCGAAGGCCGTCCTTCGACGTTCGCGTAGAGCGCGACGCGCCGCTGCAGCTCCTGCCGCTTGATGATCTGCGGCGACGTCGTCTCGACGATCTCGGCGACCTGCCGCAGCGGCACCATCCGCGCCTCGCCGTCCGGGCCCTTCTTGGTCGTGCTGAGATAGAGGTTGCTCAAGTCCGCGGCGAGCCGGCGGCTGTCCTTCGGCAACTGCACGTTGACCTCGTAGTTCTGGCCGTCCGGTCCGAGCCAGTAGCTCACCGTGTCGCCGGCGAGCAGCGGCCGGATCGTCGCGCCGACCTGCTGCACGGTGATGCCGACGTCGGCCGCGGCATCGTTGTTGAGCCGGATCGACAGCGCCGGGCGCGGCCGCCTTCTCGGACGTCTCGAGGTCGGCGATGCCCTGCATCTTCGCGACCTTCTCCGCGAATTGGTTGATCAGCGTCGTCAGCATCTCGGGATCGGGGCCGAGCAGGTTGACCCACACCGGCCGGTCGAAGCCGAACGCGAGCTCGATGCCGGGAATCGGCTTCAGCTCCTTGCGGATCGCCGCCTCGATCTCCTTCTGCGTCCTGTTGCGATGGGCGCGATCGGTGAGCTTCAGATTGACGCGCGCGTAGTTGCGGCCTTCCTCCGATCCCGACGGTGGTCATCGTCAGCGCGACGTCCGGCGAACGACTTGAGCGCGGCCTCGACCTGCTGCACCTTGCTGTCCGTGTATTCGAGGCTCGAGCCGACCGGCGTGTTGAGCCGCAGCGAGATGAAGCCTTCGTCCGCCTGCGGGACGAACTCGGTGCCGACGAGCGGCACGATCGCGAAGCTCGCGAGGAACGTCACGACGGCGATGCGCGATCACGCTCTTGCGGTGGCCGAGCGCCCACTCGAGGATCTCGCCGTAGAGCGTGTGCAGCCACTCGATGCCGTGCTCGACCTTTTCCATGAAGCGGCCGAGCCACGGCACGCGCGCAAAGCGCGATCCCGGAGGATCGTGCCACACCGCCGACAGCATCGGGTCGAGCGTGAACGAGACGAACAGCGACACCAGCACGGCGACGGCGACGGTGACGCCGAACTGGAAGAAGAAGCGGCCGATGAGGCCGCTCATGAACGCGATCGGCACGAACACGGCGACGATCGCGAACGTCGTCGCCATCACCGCGAGCCCGATCTCGTCGGTGCCCTCGCGCGCAGCCGTGACGGTGGTTCTTGCCGAGCCCCAGGTGGCGCACGATGTTCTCGCGCACGACGATCGCGTCGTCGATCAGGAGGCCGATGCAGAGCGACAGCGCCATCAGCGTCAGGAAGTTCAGCGTGAAGCCGAACGCGTACAGCGCGATGAACGTCGCGATCACGGCGATCGGCAGCGTGAGCCCGGTGATGATCGTGCTGCGCCAGCTGTGCAGGAACAGGAAGACGATGAGCACCGTCAGGAGCCCGCCCTCGACGATCGTCGACTTCACGCGGTTGACGGCTGCGCTCGGCCGCTTCGGCCGTCGAGTTGGCGACGCGCGAGCTCGACGTCGGCCGGCAGGCGCGTCTTCAGCGACGTCGATGGCGGCGGTGATGCCGCGGCCCGTGTCGACGATGTTCGCGTCCTGCGATTTCTGGATGTCGATCGTGATCGACGGGCGGCCGTTGATCCGCGAGATCGATGTCCTCCTCCTTCTCGCCGTCGATGACGTCCGCGACCTGCGACAGGTAGACCGGCGCGCCGCCCTGCTGCGCGACGATGATCCGCGCGAACTGCGCCGGATCCTTGATCTTGCCCTCGATGCGGACGATCGAATCCGTCTGGCCGCGCGTGATGCGTCCCGCCGGAACGTCCTGGTTCGCGGCGCGGATCGCGTTGATCACCTGGTCGACGCCGATGCCGAGCGACGTCACGGCGTTGGGCTTGATCTGGACCGAGGATCTGCCGCGTCACCCGGCCGCTGACGTCGATCCGCGCGACGCCGGGAACGTTCTCGAGCGCCTTGACGATCGTCTGGTCGGTGAGCGACGTGAGGTCGCGCAGCGTCATCGTGGGCGACAGCACGGCGAGCGAGACCACCGGCTGCTGGTTCTCCTGGTCGGCGCGAATGACGAGCGGCTCCTTGACGTCCTTCGGAAAGCCGGGCCGCACCTGCCCGATCTTGTCGCGGACGTCCTGCATCGCCTCTCGTCATGTCGGTCGACATGCGGAACTCGGCGAAGACCTGGCTCTGGCCCTCGCGCGAGTTCGACCGGATGAGGCTCGCGCCGGAGACCGTGTTGATCGCGTATTCGAGCGGCTTCGTCGACGTCGGTCTCGACGACCTCGGGCGACGCGCCCGGATAGCGTCGGTCAGCACCAGCACGAACGGCAGGCTGACGTCGGGCATCTGCTCGACGCGCAGCCGGTTGTACGCGAAGAGCCCGAGCACCGCGATGCCGATCATCACCATCGTGGCGAAGACCGGATTGTTGATCGAGACTCGTGTGATCCACATGGCGGCGCTCCTCGGTCAGCCTGCGGCGTCAGCCCGCGGCTTGCGTTCGGCCGGACGTCGGCGTCGTCGCCGGCGCCGACGCCGGCACGGGTGCCGGCGCGGGCGCCTTGACGATCGCCGGCGCCCCGTCCTTCAGATTGTCGAAGCGCGCGGCCAGCACGGGTGCGTCCGGCGGCAAGGCGGTCTTGACCTCGACGCGCCCGGTGGCGTCGTCGCGGCGGCCGGTCATGACGCCGCGCTTCACGAGCTTGCCGCCCTCGACCGTCCACACGAACGTCTGTCCGGCCTCGGTGCGCACGGCCGTTGCCGGCAGCGTTGGCACCGGAGCGCTCGCCGCGAGCGCGATGCGGCCGGTGGCGAACATGCCGCCGCGGAGCGCGCCGTCGACATTCGGGATTCCGACATACACGAGGATGGCGCGCGTGCCCGGCTCGGCGGCCGGATTGATCCGCTCGACGCGCCCGGTGAACCGGCGCTCGCCGAAGCCGTCGATCGTGAGCTCGACCGACTTGCCGATCGCGAGCTCCGGAACGTCGACGGCGGGCACCGCGGCCTGCAGCTCCATGTCGGTCAGGTCGACGACGGTGACGAGCGGCGAATCGAACGCCACCTTCTCGCCGACCTGGACGTGGCGCTTCGCCACCACGCCCGCGAGCGGGGACGATGGCGATGCGCGTCGCGCAGCGCGTTGCGGGCGAGCTGGACCTGGGCCTCCGCCGACTTGACCGTGCCCTGCGACACGCCGAGGCTCGATTCGGAATTGTCGTACGCGTTCTGCGAAATGAAGTTCTGCTTGAGGAGCTGCTGGTTGGTCGCCTGCGTCTTGGCGGCCATCGCGAGCTGGGCCTTCGCCGATTCGAGCGCGCCGTTGCGCTCGATGAGCTTCGCCTCGAGGTCGGCGGTGTCGATGCGCGCCAGCAACTGGCCGGCGCGCACGGATTCGCCTTCCCGGACGGGCACCTGGCGCACGTCGCCCGACACCTTGGCCTTTGACCGTCGCCTGCCGCAGCGGCTGCAGCGTGCCCGGAGACCGGGAGCCAGCGGGACAAGGGCTGCGCATCCACCCGGGCGAGATCGGCCGGGCGAGAACTCGAGCACGACCACCTCGGCATTCTTTCCGCCGGGGCGTCGTTGATCTTCTTGACGATCCGCATCGCGACCGTGCCGCCGATGGCCCCGACGATCACCAGCGCAATCGCCGCGCCGATGACGCGCCTGCCCGTCCACCGCTTTGCCATGCCTGCTCCCTTGATGGCGTCGTCCGATGGGACTGCCGCCGTACGCATCGAGCCGGTTCCGGGGTATCCGGGACCGGCCCGCGAAGAATGTCCCCGGTTGGATGCGGGGAGACCGCGGTTCGGATTCGCGAAAGCGCGTAGTTTAGGCCCTCGGCGCAGCGATGGAAAACCCCGCTCCGACGGGTCGCGGCCCAGTCCGACGGGCCGCGGCCGGCGTGCGCCAACGACGGCCTGCCGGCCTGGGCTTCAGCGAGCGGATTGACAACGTGCGCAGCAGGGCCAATAATTGTCTGTTGCCCGTTCGGCATACCCCATTCCCGGAGGATTTGAATGAACATGAACCGTAAGCTCGGCCTGACGCTGGTCGCGGCCGCGCTCGTAACCTTCTATGGTTGCGGCAAGGAAGAACCGAAAAAAGCCGAAGCCCCGAAGGCTGCCGCACCGCCCCCGCCGAAGAGACCGTCACGGTCAAGATCGGCCATGCCGGCCCGCTGACCGGCGGCATCGCCCACCTCGGCAAGGACGACGAGAACGGCGTTCACCTCGCCGTCGACGAAGCCACCCAAAGGAAGGTCAAGATCGGCGGCAAGGTCATCAAGTTCGAGATGATGAGCGAGGACGACCAGGCCGACGCGAAGATGGGCCCGACGATCGCGCAGAAGTTCGTCGACGCCAAGGTCGCCGGAGTGGTCGGCCACCTGAACTCCGGGCGTTTCAATCCCCGCGTCAGCCGTGTACAACCAGGCTGGCCTGCCGATGATCTCCGGCTCGGCGACGAACCCCAAGCTCACCGAACAGGGCTTCAAGGTCGTGTTCCGCACCGTCGGCCGCGACGACCAGCAGGGTCCTGCGGTGGCCGCGTACATCGCGAGCGAGCTGAAGGCGAAGAAAGTGGCCATCGCCGACGACGCTACCGCGTATGGCGAAGGCCTCGCGAACGAAGTCGAGAAGACGCTGAAGGGCGCCAACGTCCAGATCGTCGCCCGTGAGAAGACGAACGACAAGGCGACGGACTTCAAGGCGATCCTGACCAAGATGAAGGGCAAGAACCCCGACGTGATCTTCTACGGCGGCATGGACGCGACCGGCGGTCCGATGCTGAAGCAGGCCCGCGAGCTCGGGATCAAGGCGCAGTTCGCCTATGGCGACGGCGCCTGCACCAGCGAGATGAGCAAGCTCGCGGGTCCCGCGTCGGAAGGGATGATCTGCTCGCAGGCTGGGATTCCGACGCAGATGGCGTCGAAGGACTTCCAGGACGCGTTCAAGGCGAAGTACGGCGAGGTGAAGCAATACGCGCCGTTCTTCTACGACGCCACCAAGATCCTGATCGCCGCCATGCAGCACGGCGGACTCGACCGACCCGGCCAAGTACTTGCCGGAAATCAGCCAAGATCAAGTTCGACGGCGCGACCGGCCACATCGAGTTCGACGAGAAGGGCGACCGCAAGGACGCCGAAATGACGATCTTCCAGATGAAGAACGGCAACGTCGAGCCCGTCGCCATCATCAAGGCCGGCAAGACGACCAAGCTCGGCGCCGAAGCTCCGGCCGCCGCAGCCGCGACCGCGGCGCCCGCTGCGCCGGCGCGCCGCTCCGTGCGCGCCGCCCCGGCGCCGGCGCCCGCGATGGCCCCGGCCAAGGACGCACCCAAGAAGTAAGCGTTCCGCACCGACGAAAGCGGCGTCCCTCGGGGCGCCGTTTTCTTGCATCGCAACTCCGGCGCTGATGGCGACACGCAGCATGGTCGCCCGAACGTGCCGCTGCTCGATGCGTCGGTTGCCCGCTTGGTCGGCAACCCGCACAATCCCCGGACTCGAATTACCGCGGTTGGGAGCCGTCCAAATCGCGGCGGAGGATCCGGCGCAGCGCGGCGCACTCCCGGGGAGAGTCGCTTGGACATTTTCCTGCAGCAGGTGATCAACGGCCTGACGCTCGGCAGCGTCTATGCCGTGGTCGCGCTCGGCTACACGATGGTCTACGGCATCATCCAGCTCATCAACTTCGCGCACGGCGAGGTCGTGATGATCGGCGCGATGGTCGCGTTCTCCGTCATCACGGCGCTCGCCGGGGCGCCGACCGGACTGCCGCCGCTTGCGATCCTGGTCGCCGGCGTTCTGGTGGCGATCCCCGTCTGCATGGGAGTCGGATACACGCTCGAGCGCGTCGCCTACCGGCCGCTGCGCAAGGCGCCGCGACTGGCGCCGCTCATCACGGCCATCGGCCTGTCCATCATCCTGCAGCACGTCGCGATGATCATCTGGAGCCGCAATCCGATCGCGTTCCCGCAGATCATCACGGTAACGCCCATCCACATCACCGACAATCCGAACGGCGCGACGATCACCAACGTGCAGGTCGTGATCATCGTCACGTCGGTGCTGATGATGGGCGGGCTGCTCGCGCTCGTGTACCGGACGAAGCTCGGCATCGCGATGCGCGCGACGTCGCAGAACCAGCAGGTCGCCGGACTGATGGGCATCGACATCAACACGGTGATCGCGCTGACGTTCGTGATCGGCGCCGGACTCGGCGCGATGGCCGGCGTCATGGTCGGCACGTACTACGGCATTGCGCATTACCAGATGGGCTTCATCCTCGGCCTCAAGGCGTTCTCGGCGGCGGTGCTCGGGGGCATCGGCAACCTCGCGGGCGCGATGCTGGGCGGCGTGCTGCTCGGGCTGATCGAGGCGCTCGGCGCGGGCTACGTCGGCGATCTCACCAACCTGTGCCAGATCGCGTCGTGGTCGGACGCCATCGCGAGGCGCTGCGTGGACGACCCGAACCTGACGCTGTTCGGATCCAACTACCAGGACGTGTTCGCCTTCCTGGTCCTGATCGCCGTGCTCATCTTCCGGCCCTCGGGGCTCCTGGGCGAGCGCGTCAGCGACCGCGCGTAGGAGATCCGGCATGCAGCAGTACTTCGACCGGAAGAAGTATCCGCGCGGCGCGTGGGTGGGCATTGCCCTCGTCGGCATCGCCCTCGTCCTGTTGCCGTTCGCGCTGGCCGCGATCGGCACCGCGTGGGTGCGCATCACGAACCTCGCCATCCTGTTCGTGCTGCTGTCGCTCGGCCTCAACATCGTCGTCGGCTTCGCCGGACTGCTCGATCTCGGCTACATCGCGTTCTACGCGGTCGGCGCTCTATACCTACGCACTCCTCGCGTCGCCGCACTTCGATCTGCACCTGCCTTTCTGGATCATCCTTCCGCTCGGCGCCGCCGTCGCCTGCCTGTTCGGCGTGCTCCTGGGCGCGCCGACGCTCAAGCTGCGCGGCGACTATCTCGCGATCGTGACGCTGGGCTTCGGCGAGATCATCCGGATCTTCCTCAACAACCTGTCGCAGCCGGTGAACCTCACCAACGGGCCGCAGGGAATCACGCTGATCGATCCGTTCCGGATCGGCAGCGTTCAACTTCGCGCACGCGCGAGACGATCTTCGGGCTCGATTTCACCGGGCCGATCAAGTACTACTACTTCATGGTGCTCCTGGTCATCGTCATCATCGTCATCAACCTGCGCCTGCAGAACTCACGGATCGGCCGGGCCTGGGAGGCGATCCGCGAGGACGAGATCGCCGCCCGGGCGATGGGCATCAACACGCGGAACATGAAGCTGCTGGCGTTCGCCATGGGCGCTTCGTTCGGCGGCATCTCCGGCGGTATCTTCTCGGCGACCCAGGGCTTCATCAGCCCGGAGAGCTTCGTGCTGGTCGAGTCGATCATGGTGCTGTCGATGGTCGTGCTGGGCGGCATGGGCAACGTCTACGGCGTGGTCCTCGGCGCCGTCCTGCTGTCGTTCGTCCCCGAGGTCCTGCGCTACACGGTCGAGCCCGTGCAGAAGGCCCTGTTCGGCCGGATGCTGATCGAGCCCGGAAGTCGATACGGATGCTGCTCTTCGGCCTCGCGCTGGTGCTGATGATGCTGTACCGGCCGGCCGGGCATCCTTCCCTCGGCGCTGCGCAAGCGCGAGCTGGAAGCGAAATGAGTGAGCAACGCGCATCTCGCGCTCCTCACCGCGAAGGGCATCAGCAAGCGCTTCGGCGGCGTGCACGCGCTGTCGGACGTCGGCTTCACGATCAATCACGGCGAGATCTACGGCCTCATCGGTCCCAACGGCGCCGGCAAGACGAGCCTCTTCAACGTGCTGACGGGGATCTACGCGGCCGACGGCGGCGAGTTCACCTTCGACGGCCAGCCGCTCAACGAGCTCAAGCCGAACGAAGTCGCCGAGCGCGGGATCGCCCGCACGTTCCAGAACATCCGCCTCTTCGCCAACCTCTCCGCGCTCGAGAACGTGATGATCGGCCGCCACGTGCGCACGCACGGCAACGTGCTCGGCGCGATCCTGCGCGATGCGAAGACGCGCGCCGAGGAGAAAGGGATCGAGAAGCGCGCGCACGAGTTGCTCGACTACGTCGGCGTCGCGAAGCGCGCCAACACGCTGGCGAAGCACCTCGCGTACGGCGACCAGCGCCGCCTCGAGATCGCCCGTGCGCTCGCCACCGAGCCCAAGCTCCTCGCGCTGGACGAGCCCGCGGCGGGGATGAACGCCACCGAGACGACATCGCTCAAGGGCCTGCTCGCCAACATCCGCCGCGACGGCACGACGATCCTGCTGATCGAGCACGACATGAAGCTCGTGATGAGCGTCTGCGACCGCGTGCTCGTGCTCGACTACGGCAAGAAGATCGCCGAGGGATCGGCGGCGGACGTGCAGAAGGATCCGGCGGTGATCGCCGCGTACCTCGGCGGCGAGGTCCTGCTGAATCTCAAAGGTGCGGCGTGAGCGCTGCGTCGAGCAACGGAACGCCCTGCTCGAGCTGACGCGCGTCGAGATCGCGTACGGCGGCATCCATGCCGTCAAGGGCATCGACCTCCATGTCGACAAGGGCGAGCTCGTGTGCCTGATCGGCACCAACGGCGCCGGCAAGACGACCACGCTCAAGGGCATCACCGGCCTGCAGCCGGTGAAGGACGGCGCGATCAAGCTACGCCGGCGAGAACGTGACCGGTCGCCCCGCGTTCGAGCTCGTGCGCAAGGGTCTCGCCATGGTTCCCGAGGGCCGCGGCGTGTTCGGCGCGCTGACCATCGAGGAAAACCTCGCGATGGGCGCCTACATACGGAACGATCGGGCCGCGATCAGGAGGACATCGAGCGCGTGTTCGCGCTTTTCCCGCGCCTCAAGGAGCGTCGCCGGCAGACCGCGGGCACGCTGTCCGGCGGCGAGCAGCAGATGCTCGCGATGGGCGCGCGCGCTGATGTCGAAGCCGAAGCTCCTGCTGCTCGACGAGCCGTCGATGGGCCTCGCGCCGCTCATGGTGCAGAAGGTCTTCGAAACGGTGCTCAAGGTGTCGGGCGAGGGCGTCACGATCCTGCTGATCGAACAGAATGCGAAGCTCGCGCTCGAGGTCAGCCATCGCGGCTACGTGATGGAATCGGGCGAGATCACGCTCTCGGGCGACGCGAAGACGCTGTTGCACGATCCCGCCGTCCGCGCCGCCTACCTGGGCGAGGGTGCAGTGAAGCTCTGCGCCACGTGAGTGACCGACGCTGCCGCCACCGCTGCCCGCCCCGCCGCTGGTCCATCTGCATCCGCGCATCGTCCCCTGGCAGCACGCGCTGGCGTGGTACGAGGATGCGATGCGCCTGTTCAAGCGGGGTCCGTGGACGTGGGCGGCGCTCGCGGTCATCACGATCCTCGCCGAATTCGCGCTGCGCCTCGTCCCCAACTTGGGCCCGCTCCTGAGCGAAATCGTCGTTCCGCTCGTAGCCTGCGGCCTGATCTACGCGGCGGCTGCCGCCGATCGCGGCGCAACGCCGGCGCTCCACCATGTTACGAAGGCGTTTCGGCGCACCCGCTGCAGCCCTGATCGCCATCGTCGCGGCGTCGCTCGTGACGTTCGCCGCGCAGTCGCTCGCCGCGTGGTGGATCGCCGACGCGAACCTCCTCGACAGCGCCGGCATGCCGGAGGACATGAGGCTTTCATCCCTGATCGGCATCTATGCGATCGGCATTCTCGCCTCGCTGCCCGGTGATGTTCGTGCCGCTCCATGTGCTGCTGGAGCAGGTGCCGCCGGGTGCGGCGTTCGCCGCAAGCTGGCAGGCGTTCGTGCTGAACACGCTGCCGCTGCTTGCCTATGCCGCGGCGTCGCTGGTGCTGCTCGCTTTCGGCCTCGCGACCATGGGGCTCGGGCTCGTGCTCGCCCTCCCGCTTTGGGTCGCATCGAGCTACGCCGCATGGAAGGACATTTTCGGAATCCGCGATGCGCCCGTCGCATGACGCCGCGGTGCCAAGGCGCAGGCCGCCGGCTTGGCTGCCCATGCGCCCGGCGACCTGCGCCTTGGCACCGCGGCGTGGCCGCGTGCGCTATTCCGTCTTGCGCAGCTCGAAGGTGTCCATCGCCGGATCGACGTTCAATGCCTCGGTCGTGACCGTGGTGACCCGGCCCCCGGCGGTCCACGCCGGCACCACGCCACCATCCGTTCGACATCGATCGTCGTCGTCCTTGCACCACCGCCTCGACCGTGCCGTCGCGGCGATTGCGCACCCAGCCGGTGATGCGGAGGTCATCGGCGGCCTCGCGCATTGAAATGCGATAGCCGACTCCCTGCACGCGACCGCAAACGACGACCCGCCACGCGATCATGGCATCAACGCGGGCGCTGCCGGACATAGAGCAGCAGCGCCGCGACCGTCTTCGCGTCGGTGATCTCGCCGTTGTCCAGCGCCGCCAGCATCGCGTCGACGCCGAGCGTGAGGATCTCCAGGAATTCGCCGACATCGGGCTCCGCACCCACGAACGTCAGGCCCTCCGCCACGAAGAAATCGATCGCTTCGTCGGAATAACCGACCACCGAATGAATCCGGCCGAGCGGAGTGAAGCGTCGCGGCCGCGTAACCCACCTCCTCGGCGAGCTCGCGCCGCGCCGTGGCGAGCGCGGTTTCGCCCGGATCGATCCTGCCCGCCGGGAACTCGAGAAAGACCTGGCCGACCGGATAGCGAAACTGGCGCACGGCGACGAGGCTCCCGTCCGGAAGCACAGGGACGACCAGCACGGCGCCGGGATGCACGACGAATTCGCGCGCGTCGAGGCTGCCGTCCGGCAGACGCACGGTGTCGCGGCGGACGTGCAGCAACTTCCCGTCGAACACCGCTTCGGAATCGACCTTCACTTCCGTCAGGTGCGCGTCGATCGCTTCGCTTTTCGCTCATTCGAGCCAGTCCTTCGCCACCAGATAGTCCGTGTACAGCGTGGCCTCGGGCGACCTGGCCACCGGCGTCCAGTCGTAGCGCCATTTCACCACGGGAGGCAGCGACATCAGGATCGCCTCGGTGCGCCCATTCGACTGCAACCCGAACAGGGTCCCGCGATCCCAAACGAGATTGAATTCCACGTAGCGGCCGCGCCGATACGCCTGGAAGTCCCGCTCGCGCTCGCCATACGGCGTTTCCCTGCGCCGCCCTACGATGGGGACGTAAGCGTCGAGAAAGCGATCGCCGACGCTTTGCGTCAGCGCGAAGCAGCGGTCGAAGCCTCCGTCGGCGAGATCGTCGAAGAAGATGCCGCCGAGGCCGCGCGGCTCCTTCCGGTGCTTGAGATAGAAGTATTCGTCGCACCACCGCTTGTACTTGCGATGCACGTCCGCGCCGAACGGCGCGAGCGCATCGCGGCAGGCTCGATGGAAGTGGATCGCGTCCGCGTCGAAGCCATAATAGGGCGTGAGGTCCATGCCGCCGCCGAACCACCACGTGTCCTCACCCGCGGTGCGCCGCGGGAGCATGGGCGACGAACATGCGCACGTTCATGTGGACCGTCGGCACGTACGGATTGCGCGGATGGAGGACGAGCGACACGCCGATGGCCTCCCACGCGCGGTCGGCGATCTCCGGACGCGCCGCCGTCGCGGAAGGCGGCAGCCTTTCGCCGGTGACGTGCGAGTAATTGACGCCGCCCCGCTCGAACACGTTGCCTTCCTCGATCACGCGCGCGATGCCGCCGCCGCCTTCCGGCCGCGTCCACTCGTCGCGGCGGAACGGCTGCCCGTCCACCGCTTCGAGCCCGGCAACGATGCGCGATTGCAGAGCCCGGAAATAGTCGCGGGGACCGCTGGACGTTCATCTCAGTGCCCGCTTCGTCAGGGTCGCGCGCCGCGACGCGCGGTGACCGATGTCGCCGCGGTGTTGCATGCCGCTCGAACCGGATTTCGGCGACGGCCGCGTACGCCGCGCGCTGCGCCTGCTTCACCGAATCGCCGAGCGCCGTGACGCACAGCACGCGTCCGCCGGAGACGACGACCTTGCCCCGATCCTGCGCGGTGCCGGCATGAAAGACCTTGCAGTCGGGATGCGTGTCGGGGTCACCCGGTCGAGGCCTTCGATGACGTCGCCGGTCGTCGGGTTGTCCGGATAGCCGCGCGCCGCGAGCACGACGCCCAATGCCGCGCGCCGGTCCCACTCGACGCGTCCGGCGCGGTCGAGCGTGCCGTTGACACCGTGCTCGACGAGATCGACGAGATCGGATTTCAGCCGCACCATGATCGGCTGGGTCTCCGGATCGCCCAACCGGCAGTTGAACTCCAGCACCTTCGGATTGCCGGCGGCGTCGATCATCACGCCGGCATACAGGAATCCGGAATAGGGAATGCCGTCGGCGGCCATGCCGTTGACCGCCGGCAGGATCACCTCGCGCATGATCCGCGCGTGGATCGCCGGCGTGACGACCGGGCGCCGGCGAATAGGCGCCCATTCCGCCCGTATTCGGGCCCTCGTCGTCGGTCGCGCAACCGCTTGTGATCCTGCGACGACGCGAGCGGCAGCACGTGCCGCCCGTCGGCCATGACGATGAAGCTCGCCTCTTCGCCTTCGAGAAAGGCCTCGATCACCACCGCGCGCGCCGGCGGCGCCGAGCGAATGGCCGACGAGCATCGCGTCGATGGCGGCATGCGCTTCGGCAACGCTTTGCGCGATGACCACGCCCTTGCCCGCCGCGAGGCCGTCCGCCTTCGACGACGATGGGCGCGCCCTGCTGCGAGACGTAGGCGCGCGCCGCGGCGGCGTCCTCGAAGGTCCGGGACTGCGCACTGGGAATGCCGTGCCGCGCCATGAAGGCCTTCGCGTAGTCCTTCGAGCTCTCGAGCTGCGCGGCGGCCTTCGTGGCGCCGAAGATGCGCAACCCGGCGGCGCGGAAAGCGTCGACGATGCCGGCGGCGAGCGGCGCCTCCGGCCCGACGATCGTCAGCGCGATCGGCTCCTTCGCCGCAAACGCCACGAGGTCGGCGATCGCGGTGCCGGGACAGTTGGTGAGTCCGGCTCGCGCGCCGTGCCGCCGTTGCCCGGCGCCACGAACACCTTCGCGACGCGCGGCGACTGAGCGATCTTCCACGCGAGCGCGTGCTCGCGTCCGCCGCCGCCGACGACGAGGATGTTCATCCAGCCTGGGCCTCGCGCTCAGTCGAGGATCACGCGCCCGAAGACGTAGAGCACGCTGCCGTGATTGATGCCGCCGCCGAAGTTCGGGATGTACGTCGCGTCGACCCTGGCCTGACCGTAGCGAAGCGGTAGAGATCGGCAGCACGGCCGGGAACGGGATTCCGTTCGCGATGTCGGGGCGCTGCACGATCATCGCCGTATAGCCGAGCCCCGGCTGCACGCCGTCGCGCGGGCCCCAGAACGTCGACCATCCGTATCCGATCTGCCATTCGATATTGCTGTGCGAATCGAGAAAAGCGAGGCCGAAGACCGTATGCGTGTTGCCGTTGGGTTCCTCGACCGTCCTGCCGTACCCGCCGCCCCATGCCCACGCACGCTCCTCGGCCCGCCGCTCCGCCGTCCAGGTCCAGGGCGTGTGCCACGAATATCCCGACAGGATGATCTCGTTCTTGCCCTTCTTCCAGGTGTCGACGAGGCGGCTGCACGCGCGGTCGATGTACGAGAGCTCCGTCGAGTCGGGATCGCCGTCGCAATCGACGGCGAGCGCCGGAGCGCAATCAAGAGCGGCAACGACGGCGGCAAGCGACCAAAGACGTTTGACTGACACCTCTACTCCCCTGAAGCTCGTTAATGTCTGGAAATGGCGCACGCCGGTGAAGACCATGGCGATGCCGCGCTCGTCGGCGGCGGCGATGACCTCGTCGTCGCGGACGCTGCCGCCGGGCTGGATGACCGCGACGGCGCCGTTGTCGGCGACGACGTCGAGGCCGTCGCGAAACGGAAAGAACGCATCGGAGGCGACCACCGAGCCCGCGAGCGACAGCCCGGCACCTTGCGCCTTGGCTGCCGCGATGCGGGTCGAGTCGACGCGACTCATCTGCCCGGCGCCGATGCCGAGCGTGCGCCCGCCGGCGCAGTAGACGATCGCGTTGCTCTTCACGAACTTGGCGACGCGAAAGGCGAACACGGAGATCGCGCATCTGCGCCGTCGGTCGGCGCCTTCGCGGTCACGACCTTGAGCTCGGCGGGCTCGATGTCGCGCGCATCGGCGCTCTGCAGGAGGAAGCCGCCGCCGATCCGCTTCAGATCGCGCTGCGGCGGCGGCGCGACCGCCGGCAACGCGACCTCCAGCACGCGCACGTTCTTTTTCTGCGCGATCACGTTGATCGCATCCGCCGTGTAGCCCGGCGCGATCAGCACTTCGAGAAATTGCGCCGACACCGCCTCGAGCGTCGCCGCGTCGACCGGCCGGTCGAAGGCGATGATGCCGCCGAAGGCCGGACACGGGATCGGTCGCGAACGCATTGCGGTAGGCCGCGAGCGGGCTCTGCGGCAATCGCCGCGCCGCAGGGATTCGCATGCTTGACGATCACGCAGGCCGCGTCGACGGAAGACGCGAGCGACTTCACGCACTCCCACGCGGCGTCCGCATCCGCGAGGTTGTTGAACGACAGCTCCTTGCCTTGCAGCTGCCGGTACGTGGCGATCGTCCCCGGCGCCGGTTGCTCGTCGCGGTAGAAGGCGGCCTGCTGGTGCGGGTTCTCGCCGTAGCGCAGGTCCTGCACCTTGACCGCCTGCAGGTTGAAGCGGTCGGGAAACGCCGCGGCCGCGCCGTCCGGACCGCGCGCGGTGAGCCAGTTCGAAACGGCGCCGTCGTAGGACGCGGTGTGCGAGAACGCCTTTCGCGCGAGCGCGAAACGCGTCGTCGACCGAAAGCACGTTGCCGTTCGCAGCGAGCTCGGCCAGCACCGCGGCCGTAATCCGCCGGTTCGACCACGACGCCCACATGAGCGCCAGTTCTTCGCCGCGGCGCGCAACAGCGTCGGACCGCCGATGTCGATGTTCTCGATCGCGTCCTCGAGCGTGCAGTCGCTCTTCGCGACCGTCTCGCGAAACGGGTAGAGATTGACGACGACGAGGTCGATCGGCGGAATGCGCGTTGCCGGCGAGCGCCGCCGCGTGCGCCGGCAACGTCGCGACGCGCGAGTATGCCGGCGTGCACTTTCGGATGCAGCGTCTTCACGCGTCCGTCGAGCATTTCGGGAAATCCGGTGTAGTCGCCGATTTCCGTGACGGCAAGCCCGCATCCGACAGCGCCTTCGCGGTGCCCCCGGTCGACAGGAGCGCAACGCCGAGTCCCGCGAGCCCGCGCGCAAAATCGACGAGGCCCGTCTTGTCGGATACCGAAAGCAGCGCTTGGGCGATTGGGGCGGACATGACGAGACCGGCGTAATTGCACCGGGCGCCGCGATAAGAGGTGGCCGCAAACGGTCCGACGCCGAACCGTCAGCGGATGTCGTACTTGGTGAGCTTGGCCCGCAGCGTGTTGCGATTCATCCCCAGCATGTCGGCCGCCTGGGTCTGATTGCCTCCGGTGCGGTCCATCACCGAGGCGATCAGCGCGCGCTCGACGTGGTTGATCACCATGTCGTAGATGCCGTGCGGCTGCTCGCCGTCGAGCCTGCGGAAATATTCGTCGAGCGATTTCTCGACCGTCTTGCCGATTTCGTTGCCGGTGTTGATGCGCAGTGTTTTTCTCACGCGGCCAGGGCCTCCCCGCCCCGTTGCGATTCTTGTCGTGACCGGCGAAACGCCGAATGGGCGTCCGCGATCGCTGCGACCGGCGCGCGATAGTCGAGCCGGTCGCCCTTTCGGCGAGAGTATCGAAGAATCGGCCGACCGCGGCAAGCTGCGCGAGGCTCGTCTCCAGCGCGTTGACCTCGCGCCGGAACGCTTCGCCGCCGGCGAGCTCCTTCGTGTACCAACCGAGATGCTTGCGCGCGATCCGCACGCCCGCACCTTCGCCATAGAACGCGTAGTGGTCGTCGAGGTGCCGCAGGATCGCCGCCCGCGCCTCCGCCACCGTCGGCGGCGGCAGGTGCATCCCGGTGTCGAGATAGTGGCGGATTTCGCGAAAGATCCAGGGCCGACCTTGCGCGGCGCGGCCGATCATGATCGCATCGGCGCCGGTATGCCGCAGCACGAGCTCCGCCTGCTCGGGCGTCGAGACGTCGCCGTTGGCGATGACGGGGATGCGCACCGCCGCCTTGACGGCGCGGATCGTGTCGTATTCCACCGGGCCGACGAAGGCGCAGGCACGCGTGCGGCCGTGCACCGCGAGGGCGCGGATGCCGGCCTCCTCGGCGATCCGCGCGATCGCGAGCGCGTTCCTGTGCTCGGGATCGCTTCCCGTGCGGATCTTGAGCGTGACGGGCACGTCGACGGCGCGCACCACGGCCGTCACGATCGCTTCGACCAGCGGCTCGTTCGCGAGCAGCGCGGAGCCGGCGGCGACGTTGCAGACCTTCTTGGCCGGGCAGCCCATGTTGATGTCGATGATCTGCGCGCCGCGGTCGACGTTGTACCGCGCGGCGTCGGCCATCTCACCGCGGATCGGCGCCGGCGATCTGCACCGCGATCGGTTCCACCTCGCCGCGATGATCGGTTCGGCGTTGCGATTTCTCCGTGCTCCACAGGCGCGGATTCGATGCGACCATCTCCGGACACCGCGTAGCCCGCGCCCAGCCGCTTGCACAACTGGCGAAACGGGCGATCGGTGACCCCGGCCATCGGCGCGACGACGAGATTGTTCCCGATGATGTAATGACCGATGCGCACGGAGAATGAACGGAAAACAGAAAGAGAAATTGCGGCGGGGAGCGGATTATAACCGTTCCGCGAAGCGTGGTGAGCGATGCGCGCGCGACTTTTTATTTCGCAGAACGTCGCGCAAAGTGGCACGCTTTTGGAAGGCGAGCGGCGATGCGCGCGCTGCGGCTATCGAATGCCGAACAGCATTGCGCGCGTGAACGCGCGCTTCGCTGCCGGAACGGAATCGAGCAAAGTGAGCGCCAACCCTCGCGGCCAGCGAACCAGCGGCAGGTCGTTGCCGAAGAGACGGACGAGTCCGTGCGTGAACGCGATGCCTGCCATCCGATCCGCGCGCCGGCCGCGCGAATAGCGCCGGAGCATCGCCTCGTCGCCGATCTCGCTCGCGCGGCGAATCGAGCACGATCTGCGCGAGCTCCCAAGCGTCGCGCAGCCCGACGTTGAATCCCTGCCCGGCGACCGGATGCAGCGTCTGCGCGGCATTGCCGAGCGCGACGCAGCGCGCGCGCGCGGGCTCGCGGGCGAATTCGAGCACGAGCGGAAACGTGCGGCGATCGGCGACGCGGGAGAACCGCCCGTCCGCGGCCCGAAATGGCGCGCGAGCCGGTCGAGGAAATCGGAATCGTCGAGGGCGAGCAATTCCTGCGCCCGATCCGGCGTCGCCGTCCAGACGAGTCCGTAGCGATCGTTCTCCGGCAACAGCGCCATCGGACCATCCGGCGTGAACCGCTCGAAGGCGATTCCCTCGTGCGGCGCCGCGCGCCAGAGTTTCGCGATGAGCGCGACTTGCCGGTAATCATGCCGCTGCCGCGCGATGGCGGTCATCGTGCCGCCGGTGCCGTCGGCGACTGCCGCCAGTCGTGCCTCGATCGGTGCCTCGATCGGCGCCTCCATCGGCGCGGAGGCGCCATCCGCAACTCGATGGCGCGTACTCGGCGAGCCGCCGCACGCCCGCGACCTCGACGCCATGCCGCACCGATCACACCGCGTTCGCTCGAGCGCGGCATCGAGCGCCGCCTGCAGCGCGTGATAACTGACGACGTAGCCCAGCGCCGGAATGCCGTGCTCGTCCGCCGCGAGCGCATTTGTCCGAAACCGCCGGCCTGCGAAATGTCGATGCGCGACGATCGGCGTCAACGCCTCGGGCGCGTCCGACAGCGCATCCCAGACGCCGATCCGCTCCAGGATCAGGCGCGCGCCGTGCGACAGCGCGAGCGAGCGATCGACCGCGGGGCGTCTCGCCGGCCGCGCGTCCGTCGAGGACGATCACGTCGATGCCGCCGGCCGCCAGCGCGAGCGCCAGCGTCGAGCCGACCGGGCCCGCGCCTACGACGACGACATCATGCCGCATGGCGCGACGTACGACGCCGCGGAGTTCCTGCCGGCGGCAGGGCGGACGACGTCGCCATCGGCGCGACGCTTACCTGCGGCACGCCGCCTCGACGTCGGCCACCGATTTCGGCGCCGCCAGCGTCAGGTTCTCGATTCCGGATGCGGTGACGAGGACGTCGTCCTCGATCCGGATGCCGATGTCCCAGAATTCGTCGGGCACGTTGTCGGCGGGCCGGATGTACGTGCCGGGCTCCACGGTCAGCACCATTCCGGGCACGAGCTTCTGCGAGGCGCCCTTCACCTGATAAAGGCCGGCGTCGTGGACGTCCATCCCGAGCCAGTGGCCGGCCCGGTGCATATAGAACTGCTTGTAGGCGCTCGGTCTCCAGCACTTCGTCGAGCGTGCCGCGGCAAAGCCCGAGGTCGATGTAGCCCTGCGCCAGCACGCGCTCGGCGGTCTTGTGGTAGTCGTGGAACTCGACGCCGGGGCGCACTGCGTCGAGGCACGCCTGTTGCGCGGCGAGCACGACCTCGTAGACCGCCTTCTGCGGGCCGGTGAAGCGGCCGCTCACCGGAAACGTGCGCGTGATATCCGACGCGTAGCCCTGGTATTCGCAGCCCGCGTCGATCAGCAGGAGCTCGCCGTCCTGCAGCTGCCGGCTGTTCTCGCGATAGTGCAGCACGCAGGCGTTGGGGCCGCCGGCGACGATCGACGGATAGGCGACCGCTTGCGCGCCGCTGCGCAGGAACTCGTGCGCGAGCTCCGCTTCGACCTGGTACTCGTGCCATCCGACGCGCGTGCGATCCATCGCCCGCCGATGGGCGCCCGCGGAAATGGCGGCCGCGCGGCGCATCAGCGCGATCTCGTGCTCGTCCTTCACGAGCCGCAGCACGTCGATCGCCTGCCGCACGTCGACGATCTCTTCGGGCGCCGCGACCCCCGTGCGCACGCGTTTGCGCACCTCGTTCAGCAAGTCGGTGATCTTCCGGTCCCAGGCAGCGAACAAGCCGAGCGGCGTGTACAGCGCGGGCCGGTCGGCCGCGAGCTCGGGCAGGAGCCGGTCGAGCTCCGCGATCGGGTGGGCCTCGTCGAAGCCGAAGATCTCGCGCGCCGCGTCGGGGCCGTAGCGGAAGCCGTCCCAGATCTCGCGTTCCTGATCCTTCTCGCGGCAGAACAGCACGTGCCGGTCGCCATCGCGCGTCGGCGACGAGTGCGATGACCGCCTCGGGCTCCGGAAAGCCCGACATGTAATAGAAATAGCTGTCGTGCCGATACGGGAACATCGAATCGCGATTGCGCGCCGCCTCCGCGGCGGTAGGCACGAGCGCGAGGCCGCCGCCGCGTTTGCTCGCGCATCCTCTGCACGACCGCCGCGCGGCGATCGCGGTAGATCTGGTGATTGTGGTTCATTGGGAAGCCTCGACGTGAGCCGCGATTATAAGGCTATCCTCCCGGGCCGGCGGCTCGGCGCCAGTCCGGCAGCGTCGCCGCGTTCGATGCGTTAACATCGGCGACCATGAATGCGCCGTCCGATCGTCACGACGCCACCGGCCCGCAGGGCGCCGCGTTGCGCGAGGCGAAGCGCGCCCTGCGAGCGACGCGTGCTGGCCGAGCGCGACGCGCTGCCGCGCGGACACCCGGGCGTCCGCGTCCGCTGCCATCGTCGCGCGCATGCTCGCGCGCGCCGGATTTCTGGCGGCGCAATGCGTGCTGGTGACGCTCCCCTTTCGCAACGAATGGGACACCACGCGCGCTCGTGCGCGCCGCGCTGGACGCAGGCAAGACCGTCGCGCGTGCCGCGCGTCGACAAGCGACGCGCGGATGCTCGAGCTCCACGCGATTGCCGACCTCGCGCGCGACGTCGGCCTGGGCTACGCAGGGCATTCCCGAGCCGCTTGTCCGATTGCCCGCGGATTGCCCGCGACGCGATCGACTTCGTCGTGGTGCCCGGCGTCGCGTTCGACCGCGAAGGGCGACGGCTCGGCTACGGCGGCGGTTACTACGATCGTCTGCTGCCGCTCCTTTCGCCTCGCGCCGCGCGCGTCGCGGGCGCCTTCGACGTGCAGACTCGTCGACGCGCGTGCCGGTAGGCGCCGAACGACATCGCCGTCGACGCCGTCGTCACCGAGTCTCGCGCGCTGTCGATGTCGCGATGAGCGGTTCCAGCGCGAGCGTCGACGCGAGGCGCGCGGCGCAGGACGGCGTCGCGCACGGCCGCGGTAGCGCTCGCGATCACGCTCGCGATCCAGATCTACACCGTCGGTCGCCGCCACGGCGACGTCGGTGCTGGCGCCGGAGATCGGGCGCGATCTCGGCATCGCGCCCAAGCTCGTCGGCGTCTTCGTCGGCGTCGTCTACGCGGGCTCGATGGCCGCGAGCCTCGCTTCGGGCATGTTCATCGAGCGCCACGGCCCGATCCGCGTGTCGCAGGTGTGCGTGCTGCTGTGCGCCGCGGGCGTCGCTGCTGGTGCCGCCGGTACGGCTGACATTGCCCGGCGCGACGGTGCTCGCGCTCGCCGTCGCGCCGGTCATCATCGGCGTCGGCTACGGCCCGATCACGCCGGCGTCGTCGCAGATTCTCGCCCGGACCGCGCATCCGTCACGCATGGCGCTGACGTTCTCGATCAAGCAGACGGGCGTGCCCGCCGGGCGCCGCGCTGGCGGGCGCGGCGCTGCCGATCCTCGCGTTGCGGTTCGGGTGGCACGCGGCGTTCGCGCTGGTCGCGGTGCTGGGCGTCGCCGTCGCGCTTGACGAGCCAGATCGTGCGCGCGTCGCTCGATGCCGGACGCGCGCCGGCGCGCCTGCCGTCGCTCGCCGGCATCTTCGCCCGCTGCGCGAGCTTGCTCGCAATCGACGCGATCGGTCGAGCTCGTGGTGGCCGGCCTTTATCTACGCCGCGCTGCAGGTCTGCCTCGCGAGCTTCATCGTCGTCTATCTGACCGGAATCGCTCGGCTACACGCTCGTCGCCGCCGGTCTCGTGCTGACCGTGGCCAATGTCGGCGGGATCGTCGGGCGGATCGCGTGGGGCGGCTTTGCCGATCTGCACCTGGCGCCCCGCGCAGCTGCTGGGCTGGCTCGGACTGGCGTCCGGCGGCTGCGCGTTCGCGACCGCCGCGTTTCGACGCGAGCTGGCCGCTGGCCGCGATCCTCGCGACGAGCGCCGATGTTCGGCGCGACGCGCGATCGGCTGGAACGGCGTGATGCTCTCCGAAGTCGCGCGCCTCGCGCCGGCGAATCGCGTCGGCGCCATCACCGGCGCGTCGGGATTCGTCACTTTCGGCGGCGTGATGATCGGACCCCCGTCGTTTGCGCCTGATTGCCGCGCTCACCGGCGGATACCGCTACGGATTCGCGACCTTCGGCAGCCTCGCCTTCGGCTGCGGTGTATGGCTGCTGCTGCGTCGCACGAAGTAAGCGCTTACACTGTATGTCGCAGCCGGATGCCAACATACAATTCAGGTCCTGCCAGCCGATCGTGAACTGGGCGACAATAGCTGCGCGGAGGTTCATCGCATGGACAACATTCCCGACCTGGATCCGCAGGAAACGCAGGAGTGGCTCGACGCGCTCGACGGCGTGCTCGCGGCCGAAGGTCCGGACCGCGCGCATTTCCTGATCGAGGCGCTGATCGACAAGGCGCGCCGCTCCGGCGCGTACCTGCCGTTCTCCGCGAACACCGCGTACATCAACACGATCCCGGTCGACAAGCAGGTCAAGCTCCCCGGCGACTTCAACATCGAGCAGAAGATCCGCACGTACGTGCGCTGGAACGCGATGGCGATGGTGCTGCGCGCGAACAAGGACACGAACGTCGGCGGCCACATCGCGAGCTTCGCGTCCGCGGCGACGCTCTACGACGTCGGCTTCAATCATTTCTGGCACGCGCCGTCGGACGATCACGGCGGCGACCTCGTGTTCGTGCAGGGCCACTCGGCGCCCGGCGTCTACGCGCGCGCGTTCATGCTCGGGCCGGTTCACCGACCGAGCAGATGGACAACTTCCGGCAGGAGGTCGACGGCAACGGGCATCTCGTCGTATCCGCATCCGTGGCTCATGCCCGACTTCTGGCAGTTCCCGACGGTGTCGATGGGTCTCGGCCCGCTGATGGCGATCTACCAGGCGCGCTTCATGAAATACCTGCAGGACCGCGGCCTCGCGACGACCGAAGGCCGCAAGGTCTGGTGCTTCTGCGGCGACGGCGAGATGGACGAGCCCGAGTCGATGGGCGCGATCGGCATGGCCGGCGCGCGAGAAGCTCGACAACCTGATCTTCGTCGTCAACTGCAACCTGCAGCGCCTCGACGGCCCGGTGCGCGGCAACGGCAAGATCATCCAGGAGCTCGAGTCCGATTTCCGCGGCGCCGGCTGGAACGTCATCAAGGTCGTCTGGGGCACGGCACTGGGACCCGCTGCTCGCGCGCGACAAGAAGGGCATCCTGATGCGCCGGATGATGGAGGTCGTCGACGGCGAGTACCAGACGATCAAGTCGAAGGACGGCGCCTACGTGCGCGAGCACTTCTTCAACACGCCGGAGCTGAAGGAGCTCGTCGCCGACTGGTCCGACGACGACATCTGGAACCTGAACCGCGGCGGCCACGACCCGCACAAGGTCTACGCGGCGCTTCCACGCCGCGGTCAACCACAAGGGCCAGCCGACGGTGATCCTCGCCAAGACGATCAAGGGCTACGGCATGGGCGAGTCCGGCGAGGCGCAGAACATCACGCACCAGCAGAAGAAGATGTCGCACGACGTCGATCCGCAGCTTCCGCGACCGCTTCCAGCATTCCCGGTGCCCGACGACAAGCTCGACGAAGTGCCCGTACGTCACGTTTCGCCGAAGGCTCGCCGGAGCTCGAGTACATGCGCGCGCGGCGGATGGAGCTCGGCGGCTACCTGCCCGCGCGGCGGCGCAAGGCCGCACGCGCTCGTCGATGCCGGAGCTCGCCGCGTTCGAGCGCTTCCTCAAGAGCACCGACGACCGCGAGATCTCGACGACGATGGCGTTCGTGCAGATCCTGCAGCTCCTGCTGCGCGACAAGAACCTCGGCAAGCACATCGTGCCGATCGTTCCCGACGAATCGCGCACGTTCGGCATGGAGGGCCTGTTCCGGCAGCTCGGCATCTGGAACCAGCAGGGGCAGCTCTACACGCCGCGAGGACGCCGACCAGCTGATGTTCTACAAGGAGATCGAAGGACGGGCAGATCCTGCAGGAAGGCATCAACGAGGCCGGCGGGATGTGCGACTGGATCGCGGCGGCGACGTCGTACTCGACGCACGGCGTGCCGATGATCCCGTTCTACATCTTCTACTCGATGTTCGGCTTCCAGCGCGTCGGCGACCTCGCGTGGGCGGCGGGCGACATGCGCTCGCGCGGCTTCCTGCTCGGCGGCACCGCCGGGCGCACGACGCTGAACGGCGAAGGGCCTGCAGCACGAGGACGGCCACTCGCATCTCATGTCGGCGACGATCCCGAACTGCATCTCGTACGACCCGACGTTCGGCTACGAGGTCGCGGTGATCATCCAGGACGGCCTGCAGGCGGATGTACGCCGAGCAGCAGGACGTCTATTACTACCTCACGGTGATGAACGAGAACTACCGGCAGCCGGCGATGCCCGAAGGCGCGGCGCCGTCGATCATCAAGGGCATGTACCTGTTCGAAGCCGGCGACAAGAAAGCGAAGGCGCCGCGCGTGCAGCTGCTGGGCTCGGGCACGATCTTCCGCGAAGTGATCGAGGCCGCGGACGCTGCTCAAGAGCGACTGGGGCGTCGAGTCCGACCTCTGGAGCTGCCCGAGCTTCACCGAGCTCGCGCGCGACGGCATGGCGGTCGCGCGCGACGAACCTGCATGAACCCGACGGCGCAAGCCGAAGCTTCGCACGTCGACGCATGCCTCGAGCGACACGACGGGCCCGGTGATCGCCGCGACCGACTACATGCGCGCGTTCGCCGAGCAGATCCGCGCCTTACGTGCCGCGCCGCTACGTCGTGCTCGGCACCGACGGCTTCGGGCGCTCGGACACGCGCGAGAAGCTGCGGCGCTTCTTCGAGGTCGATCGCTATTACGTCACCGTCGCCGCGCTGAAGGCGCTCGCCGACGAAGGCGCGCTGCCCGCGCGCGAAGGTCGCGAGGCGATGAAGAAGTACGGCCTCGACCCGGCGAAGCCCGCGCCGTGGACCGTGTAGCCTCGAAAGCGCAACCATGAGCGCGCCGGGCCGCTCC
>ERZ1370068.7453-contig-6367_pt1 | contig 62814 bp, 103 predicted proteins | sample MGYA00561227_ERZ1370068 | MGnify/ENA primary metagenome ERZ1370068 (study PRJEB38410, sample SAMEA6850437) | metagenome | study: Metagenomic assessment of the ecological functions of the soil: analysis of the soil microbiota associated with the...
ACGACGAAGCATCGTCGTGCGCCCGGGATTCGAGTCGCCCTGGTTCCGCGATCTGCAGTTCACGGTCGACTGGTACCGGATCGGAGATCGACGACGCGGTCACGTTCATCAACACACTTACCGCAGTCGATAACTGCTTCGACCCTACGTTCAATCCCGGTTTCGCCGCGGACAACTACTGGTGCACGCTGTTCGGCCGTGATCCGGCCACCGGGGAGATCGTCAACGCCATCGACACCTACCGCAACGCTCGCCACCTCGATGACGTCCGGCGTCGACTTCCAGCTCGACTGGCGCTTGCCCGTCGGACCCGGGAGAGCTCGGCGTCGGCTGGTACGTCGGGTGGGTCGACGAAGTACGAGTCCAGACGACGAGCGACGTCCCGCGGAGCAGTTTGCCGGCACGATCGGTGGCTTCGCCGGGTCGTATCCCGAATGGAAGTGGCTCATGGACCTGCGCTACGCGTGGCGCGACCTCGAGGTCGGCCTTGCCTGGCGTTACGTCGACTCGACGGTCGATACCTCCCGATTCGATTTCAAGACGACCGACGTGACGGTGCCGCACAAGGACTACTTCGACCTCGATGCGAGCTACACGTTCGATGACGGCTGGTTTGACGGCCTCACGATCCGCGCCGGTGTCGAGAACCTGACGGACGAGCAGCCCCTGATCTTTCCCGAACTGGGCGCGTGCGAACACCGGACCCGTCGCAGTTCGACGTGCTGGGCCGCCGCTACTACGTCACGCTGGCGCTGCACTTCTGACGCGCGGATCGCGCATCAAATGCGGCGTGCCGCTGTTGCCTACCACACTGCAGTCAGTTGGAATCGCCTGGGTCTTCCAGCCATGTCGGTGGGCCTTGGCGCCCCTTGTCCCGCACGGCCAAATAGGCATCCGCGACCTGCGGCATCATTCCGTCGCGCGCGAGCAGACGGGCGAGAGTGGCGCGGCGATAGCGCCAGTGTCTCCAGGTGTCATCCGGCCAGCCTTCAGCCTCGGCGCGATCGGCAGCGGCCGCGTATGAAGAGAACGCCTTGAGCAGGAGCGCGTCTCGCTGCTGCGGCGAACTCGCGGTGACGGCGGACGCCTGGTCGCGCTCTCCGAATCGTGCGAGCGCGTTGGGTTCGCCGATATCAGCGCCCTTTCGATACCAGGACCAGGCCTTCGACGGGTCCGGCTGATGCGCATCAGGCGCCGTCTCAGCCGGCGCCGGAACTCCTGCGCTCGTATAGCTGGCCCAGCTCGAACGCGGCAATCGGCACGCCGTCCCGCCAGGCCTTTTCATAGAGCGATACGGCGCGGGCGTGATCGGTCGGTCCGGCGGAAGCGTCACGACAAGCAGGTCCGCCAGATCGACTTGCGCCGCACGATAGCCGCCCGACACCGCGAGCTCGAGCTCGCTGTCGCGCGCCCTTCAGATCCTGCTTCGCGAGCAATGCACGACCCAGTTGATAGGAGAGTCGCGGCGCGGCTCCGGACTCCGCGATTTCCTGCGTGCAGGCGTTGCCTGCGATGCTAGCAGAGATGTTCCCTTGCGCGACGCCTGGCGCCCGACGATCTGGATCATGGGGTGCTGCGGCCGCCGTATCGCATTTTGAAGCATCGTCAGACCAGGCCCTGATCCGCGCATCCGGCGGCAGACCGAACGCGGAGTTCGCTCGAGGTCGGGGAGGTCTTCGATCTTCGCAGCCTGTGACCACGCAACCTGTGCGTCCAGGTCCGCGACGACGTTCTGCGTTCCAGATGCGCGCGGTCTGGTCGGTCGGAGGTGGTGACGATGCGCCGCCCATCGGGCGACCACGCGGCCGACCAGACGCGCCATCGCGCGTGGCCGGAGAGTACCGCGAGCTGCACTCCGGCGGCCGCATCCCAGATGCGCGCGGTGTGGTCGGCGGAAGCGGTGACGATGCGCCGCCCATCGGGCGACCACGCAGCCGGCACGGAGGCGCATCGCCGTGGCCGGAGAGCACGGCGAGCTGCTTGGCCGTGGCCGCGTCCCAGATGCGTGCGGTGCGGTCAAAGAGGCGGTGACGATGCGTCGCCGATCGGGCAGATACGCACGCCGACCAGACGCCATCGCCGATGGCCGGAGAGCACGGCGAGCTGCTTTGGCCGGTGGCCGCGTCCCAGATGCGCGCGCTCTGGTCAACGTGAGGCCGTGACGATGCGCCGCCCGTCGGGTGAGAACGCGGCAGCTGCGGACGGGAGCGTCGTGGCCCGAAAGTACGGCGAGTTGTCTGGCCGTGGCCGCGTCCCAGATGCGCGCGGTCTGTGTCGTTGACGCCGGTGACGATGCGCCGCCCGTCGGGCGAGAACGCAGCGCTGCGCACGTTCCGCCCTCGTCGTCGGGGGAGGCCCTCGCTATGGCCGGAGAGGACCGCGAGCTGCGCGCCGCTGGCCGCGTCCCAGATGCGCGCGGTCCGGTCGTTGGAGGCAGTAACGATGCCGCCGCCCGTCGGGCGAGAACGCGACGCTGCGGACGCCATCGTCATGGCCGGACGAGATCTCGAGGCGATCTGCACTGGCCGCTGGCCGCATCCCAGGATGCGCGCCGTGGATCCTGTCGGCTGGATAGACGCGATGACGATGCGCTGCCCGTCTGGCGAATAGGCGGCGCCGGCAATCGTACTCGCCAAGATCGGGCCAGTACGGCGAGCTGCATGCCGCTGGCCGCGTCCCAGATCTGCGCCGTCTGGTCGAAGGATGCGGTAACGATGCGCCGCCCGTCGGGCGAGAACGCGGCGTTGCGGTACGCGGTTCGCTGATGGCCGGCGAGTACCGCGAGCTGCTTGGCCGTGGCCGCGTCCCAGATGCGCGCGGTCCTGTCCTCGGAGGCGGTGACGATGCGTCGATCCATCGGGCGAGAATGCAGCCGACCAGGACCAGCGTCGCCGTGAGAAAGGACGGTGATCGGCTGGGCCGTGGCTGCGTCCCAGATGCGCGCGGTCCTGTCGCCGGAGGCGGTGACGATGCGTCGCCCAGTCGGGTGAGTACGCGGCGGAGTACGCGGCGGAGGTACGCTATCATCACCCTGACCCGAGAGTACGGCGAGCTGCCTGGCCGTCACCGCGTCCCAGATGCGCGCGGTCTGGTCGGCGGAGGCCGTGATGATGCGCACGCCCGTCGGGCGAGAACGCCGCGCGCGACAATCGGCATCGTCATGACCGGAGAGCACGGCGAGCAGTTGGGCCGTCGCCGCGTCCCAGATCCGCGCGGTCCGGTCGTCGGAGGCGGTGACGATACGCCGCCCGTCGGGCGAAAACGCGGCGAACGTAACCGCATCACCATGACCTGAGAGCACCGCGAGCTGCCTGGCGGTCGCCGCGTCCCAGATCCGCGCGGTCTTGTCCTGCGGAGGCGGTAACGATGCGCAACCCGTCGGGCCGAGAACGCCGCGGAGATCACGAGAACCGTCATGGCCGGAGAGTACGGCAAGTAGCCCGGCCGTGGCCGCGTCCCAGATGCGCGCTGTGTGGTCGTCGGAGGCGGTGACGATGCGCCGCCCATCGGGCGAGAATGCGGCGCCCGCGACCGGGACCGCATGGCCGGAAAGTACGGCAAGCTCGATGCGTCGGCTGCGCGCACCTCCTGAAATACATTGATCGCCGCGAGCCGACCGCGCCGCAGGTGAATTGCCGGTTCGCGAGGACTTCGTACGATGATGTCCTGCGCGCCTCGAAACGTTTCCGTCTGTCAGATGTCCGGGCGGTTGTGTCGGTGAGCAATCTGCAACTGGGCCGCCAGCGCCAGTTGCGCCTGGGACTCGGCTTCGTGTTGCTTCCGCAGGGCGATCAAGCCGGCGCCAGAGGCAAGGAGTGCGAGCGCGGTCACGACACCGACGACCAGCGACAGCACGCGCACCGAGCGACTGCGAATGCGCTTTGTCATCGGCCTGCGAGCGCTCGATGTAGTCAACGAGATGGGGCTCGGTGTCCGAGCGGTGCTCGCGCAGCAGACGCTGTCCGTCGACCAGGTCGATCTCGATCAGCAGTCCCGGGCTCGTGACCGCCGCGGGCTCGCCAGGCCGCAAATCTCGCGCGCAGGGTTGCATCGCTCTTGTTCGTCGCCGCGGCGTCTCCGCTCGATGTCTTCCAGCCCGCGCCACAACGCATAGCGCTCCTCGATGCGGCGGCGGATCTTGAGCGCCTCGGAATTGCCCTGCACGAAATCACGCGCGCGGGCCCATCGTCGTGATCGAAGCGCTTCGTGGGCCACGCGGACGGTTGGCGCGCCTCCCGTTGCAGCATCGCTGACCAGCAGGCGCGCATCGGAATGCAGCAGCGCCTCGACCAGCCTGCGTTGCGCCGTGCCTGGTGGGAACGTCGACAGAGGCACCCGCCTGGAAATGCGCGCGCTCGATGTCGCCGTCGGTCTTGGCCCATCTGTACGAGCGAGAACAGCACCGAACCGAGCGCCTGACGGTCCTCGAGCGCGCAACCGTCCAGTACCGCTTCTGCCCGAGTAGCAATCGCGCCTTCGAGCCGGCCGGAGGCGTTCGTACGTCGCAAAGGTCAGGACGGTGCCGTGGGCCTCGAGCACGTCGCTGCGATAGAGCTGATCGAGCAGATATGGAGAGCAGCGGCAGAGCGCCGGATTCGTGCGCGACTTCCGCTGCGATTGTTTCGTTGAGCGGCACGTCGGTCGTTGAGTGGTGCTCGAAGCCAACACCCGCCGCGGCCGCGGGACGCCGGATCATCTGACTCAATTGCGTTTGTGTTGGCGGCAGCAGCTCGAGCCGGCCATTGCCTTCCGCCATCCGTACGAGCTCGGGCGTGTCGTCGGCCTGGTGCCAGAAGTCTTTGCGCATCGTGGCAACGACCCACACATGACCCGAGCGCACGAGACCCGCGAGAAGCGCGATGAAGCGCTGTCGTTCGAGAGGCGTCAGCAGCTCGTTCGTGAACACTTCCTCGAGCTGATCGAGCACGAGTACGAGTCGTGCGGTCTCGTACTTCCAGCATGCGGCCAGACGTGTCGTGCAGCGACCGACAGCTGTCCGAGCACCGTCGCGATCGGGTAGGCAGGTTCGGCCGTGGCGTTGCGCAAATGCGCGGCAAGACCCGAAACCGATTGGCCCGGTCCGATGAGCTCCGATAAGCCTTCGTCTGCAGAAACCTGCGTCGTGAGACCGCGGGCCAGCGCATCAAAAAGGTCTTCGCCCTCCTGCGCATCGCTGCGGACGGAACAGGACGCGTCGCAGGAACGCGACGCCTGGCCATGCGCCGCGGCACGAAGAGCTTCGAACGATGCCCGCCTTCATCAGGGACGACTTGCCAGAGCCGCTGGCCCCCAGACAGGATGCAGGAACGGCGAGCCTGCCGCGGCGTTCGCGACGAGCTGGACCATGGCCTCGTCAGGCATCGTCCTGACCGAAGAAGATCGGCGCATGCTCGAACTCGTAGGATTCCAGTCCGCGAAACGGCGCCTGCGTCCAGATCCGGGGTTCCCTGATCCGGGCTGGCCGAGGCCAGGTGGTGCAATGCGCTTCTCGATGAGCTTGCGCAGGTGCTTCTCGAATGCCGCAGCAAATTCGGCGCCGCTTGCCAAACTCGGTGTAGGCGCCGAGATAGGTGCCCTGGTTGGCGAAGTGCCGTGACCAGAACCGGTCGAGTTCCTCGAGCTGCTCGATGTCCTTCCGCCGAGCGCTCGGAGTCCGACGTCGTTACGCGCGCGTCGCTCGCGGTTGCGATAGACCAGGAGGTCCGGCGTTCCGACCTCCCGGCAGCCTTCATAGGCTTCCTCGTACTCCCACTCCGTTCCGGTCACCGGCGCGCGCCGTCGATTCCACGGTACTCGCGCACCTTGGTGCGTTCAGGGCAGCGGCGTACTCAAGCCGCGACCACACGATCAGCACGACGATGTCGAATGCGCTGGGCGGTACTAGATCGAGTCCCGGAAATGTCCCGAGGGCGACCATCGCCTCGTACTCCCAGAGATAAGGCTCGATCCTGAAGAAGCGCGCAATGGTCCTGCGCCAGTCGTTCGATGGTGAGTGCCGCGATCTCGCGGGTGGCACTGACGTCGCCAGGCGAGGAAAGGAAGATCCTCCAGCCGTCTGGTCACGGTGCAGGCGCCGCAGATGCGCCTCGAGCGATGTGATCATGATCAGCGCGGTTATCGCGACCGTTGTCTCCGGTCGCTTCGAGTTCTCCGCCACCGGGGAGAAGCGCACCGACTCCTGCGCTTGCGTATCCGCTGCTCGCGACGATCTATCTCCCATACTTCGAGCAAATGGGCAGCCGAGCGCGCGGTCACCGCGTGCAACGTGAACGTGGGGCTTACGCCGCCGCTCGTCGGAAAAAGGCCGGGCCCGGCGATAACCAGATTCGGGATGCCGTGCACCTGGCCAAAGCTGTTCGTCACTGAATCCTTGCGGCGCGACCCATGATCGTGCCGCCCACGATGTGCATGCTGCCGGGGCCGCCTGTCCATGCTTCCTGGCGCCCGCGGCCTCAGAACACGGCTCTTGCCCTCGGCGAGCGCCGCTTCCAGAGAGCTACGGAGTCCGGGGTGACGTGACGTGCGTGACGCGCGCCTGCGAACGCCGAACGGATCCTTGCTGTCGGCCAGAGTCACGCGGTTGTCGGCCACGGGCAGACCTTCGCAGACGGCCGTCATCGAGCGCAAAGCCGCGCACCGCGCGCTTCATGAAATCGTGCAGCGCTCGCGACCGAACAGGTCGACGCGCGAGGTCGACACGCCCAGCAGGTCGTTCGGCTTGACCGCCTGCGCGATCATCCACTGGTAACTGCCGAACGCCCCACTCTTGTCGTGCGTGCGCTTCGCGATAGCTGTCCTGGTTGACGAGCTGACCGCCGAACGCGCCCGACTCAGTACTGCGTCTCCTCGTCGAACAGGCCGAACACGAGACCGGCCGTGTGCGTCATCACGTAGCGAGCCGACGAGGTCGTTCGCATTGCCCAGACCTGCGGGTGCTTGTCGTCGCTGACGCGAGCAGCAGTCGCGGATTCGCAATGGCGTACGCTGCGAGTACGACAAGCGACGCGTGCACCGTGACGCGCTGGCCATCGCCTGGTCGCAACTTCGACACCGGTGGCTCGCGGTGCCATCGGCGTTCGTCAGTACCTTCACGACCGTGGCATCGGTGACGAGCGTCGCGCCCTTCGCGGCGGCTCGCGGTAGATGCACCGTCGCCGGGTTGGCGAGCGCGCCGATCGGACAACCGGAATCGCACCAGCCGTCCCAGATACACGGCGCACGGCCGTTGTAGGCAGCGGAGTTCACGGCGAGCGGCAGCGGCGCCGACTCTCTTGCCGAGCTTCTCGAAGCCACGCGCGATAGCCTTGCCCTGCGCGGTCACGGGCACCGGCGGCATCGGGTACTGCGTGCGCCCTTCGGCCGCCAGAGTTTCCTGCGTCGCGTCGCCGCGACACGCCGCATTCCTGCTGCACGCGATCGTAGTAGGGCGCGAGATCGTCGTAGCGGATCGGCCAGTCGAGCCCGCGACCGTAATGCGACTTCATGCCGAAGTCTTCTTCGTGCAGCCGCGGCCACACGGCGTAGTGGTGCATCGCGCTGCCGCCGACGCCGTAGCCGGAGTTGAACACGTGCGACGCGGTGTTCGAGACCTTCCTCGATGACTGGCGGTCCGTGCCACCTGAGGCGCTCGCGCGTAGAGTGTCGAGCTTACGAGCTTCGACTTCGGCAGCGGCGGGCCCGCTTCGAGGATCAGCACGCGTTTACCGGCCTCCGCGAGATACGCGGCCATGGCGCTGCCCGGCGGCGCCGGAGCCGACGATGATCGCGTCGACGGGGCCGGTGCGGCACTTCAGCGTTCGCGGTGACTCCGCCAGTTGCCGGCTTGACTGTCGAACGATCGCTCATGCACCCCACCCCGCGGGTGGCGGGATGTGCGGCATGTAGGGCACGCCGAGCTTCTCGAATCCTTCTGGGCGTGCCGTAGACAACGTCGATCGCGTCGCTGCGCAGCGTAAAAGTAGAAAAGTCCGGCCGGCGGACCGGACCAGCCCGGCGAGTGAGCCGCCCGACATCGCGGTGACGAGTGCGATGCCCTGGTGCGGCATCGAGTTCGGCAAGCGATTTGCCGTGTACGGCGCGTGCGGCGGCGCTTCGGCACCGGCAAGTCCACCCTGATAGAAACCGGCGAACGGCGGACTCACGCCGAGATACTTGACGATCAGCAGTGCTGTCGGCCGGCGGACCGAGAGCTGCTGGTCGACATAGTGGGTGAGTCCCGCGGCGGCACTGCCTGGCAAACAGGATCTCGCCGAGCGCGTCGAGCGTCTGTGCCTCAGCGGCTCGCTCAGCGCGCAGCGGGACGTCTTCGCTCTTCGCCTGCGCTGGAGTGAGCTTCTTCGCAGCCGGCGACGACGAATGTCAGCAGTCCGATGCTGCCGGCCGCACCGCGCATGAAGGCTCGGCGCGTATAGGACATCGACGGCGGCGAGAATTCACTCAACGCGGTCTGCTCCGACTCTGTGCAGCTACCGTCAGCGCGGGCGCGGGCCACGCAGTCCGAGCCGCCTCGAGCCGCGGTGCAGGACCTCGGCCTCAAAATACGGGAATTCCTTGACGTAGTCGACGAAGCTCAACGTGCAGCCGGCAAATCCCGACGCCGGGATCTTCGCCATTTCACGCACGACGGTGTCCGGGTCGCCTACCAGCGGATAGGTGCCATGTCCTGCGGCGAAGCGGCCGCGCATCGTGCGCAGTGCCTCCTCCGGAACGACTGCGCATGCAGGCCTTGCAGCCGCATCAGATTGTCGACGGCACCCCAATCGGCGTAGCTCGTCAGCGTAGTGCCGGTAGAAACTCTCGTCGGCTTCCTTCTGCGTCGGGCGCACGACCATGTGGCACAACGTGAACACGCCGGTCTGCCGGCCGAGCTGGCTCGCGCGTGCGCGTATCTCGTCGACTTCAGTCTTCTCTCTTCTCTACGTCGATCGAGATCTTGAACAGGAAATCGGCGTTGCGCGCCGCGAACTCGCGCCCTTCCTGCGAACCCGCGGCGTTCATGATCGGCGGCCGACCGTCATACGGACGCGGAAAACCGTAGATTCCCTTCGAGCTTGTAGAAGCGCCCGTTCCAGTCGAACGGGCCGTCGTGACTCCAGATTTTCGTGACGACGTCGAACCATTCCTGCGCGAGCGCATAACGATCCGCGTGCGCCTGTGGCAGATCGATGCCGAACGCGTCGTACTCCGGCTTGTTCCACCCCGCGCACGACGTTGAGCCCGAGCCGGCCCTTGCCGAGCTGGTCTGCCGTCGCGAGCTGCTTGGCGGCGACGACCGGGTGTATGAACGCCGTGTGCACCGTCGCAAAGATGTTGATGCGTTGAGTGTGTGCGAGGAGCCCGGTCGCCCACGTCAACGTTTCGAGCACGCTGCCGTGAAAGTCAGTCTCGCCGCCGTACCCGATCCAGCGCGCGATCGGCAGCAGAAATTCGATGCCGGCGCCGTCGGCGAGCTTCGCGAGTGCGATGTTGTTTTCCCAGGAATTGACCCAGCGCTCCGGAACCTTCGTCACCGACATGCCCCTGAGCAGTTGGGTGAGAAGAACCCGAGCTTGAGTTTGTTCTCGCCGACGATCGGCGATTGCTTATGACCCATGTCGCTCCCTTCGTTGTAAGCGTCGACGGCAATGGTTCATCGTCGGCGGGACCGCGCCGCTCAGACGAACGGCACGACTTTGTCCGCGAATTTGCGCAACGTCGCGTGCGAGCCTTCCTCGTCCTGTGCGAGGTGATGAAGATCGAGATCTCGGTGATGCCAGCCTCCTTGAGCTCGTGCGCCTTGTCGAGGCAATCCTGCGGAGTGCCTGCGATGCAGCACTTCATCGCCACCTCATCCGGGATGAGTTCGCGATGCTTGGCCGTCAGGTCGAGATGTTCGTAGAACTTGTACGATTCGCTGACTTCCTTTACGACGGCTGCGTGCACGACGCCGAGCGTATCGGGGAGCCAGGGCTTGCGCGCGATGTTGCGAGCGGCCGTCGGACGCACCTCTGTCGAGCGCCTTGCGGCGATCGTCATCCATCGCCGCATCGATCGCGGCGATGAAGCGCAGTTTGCCGGCATCCTTGCCGGCTTTCGCCGCGCCTTCACGCGCAGCCTTGACCGTTGCCCGCGCACCTTCGCCGTTGCCCGCCCATCGTGTACCGTCGACGATCACCCCGTCCGCAGAGCTCGCCGCGGCCATGCGCAGCCGAGTCGAGGCCCATGCACGCGAACTGGATCGGACAGCCGCCCGCCACTTGCTCGGCACCGACGAGGCCGCACGCGATCCACACGTCCCCACGTGTTTCCGGCTCTGCTTCTTCGGGCGGGCGCAGGTGCGTCGACTTCCTTGACCGTTCAGCAACGCGCGCATGAACGCGAGTCGCTCACGCAGCTGCGGAATCCGTGCGGGCGAGAGTCCCGCGGTTCGCACGGCCGAATCACCGGCCTCCGGAAGCCCAGCTTGGCTCGTCCAGTTCGGACAGCATGTTCAGCGTCATCGACGGCGTTTGCCGTGACGGCCGGGTGCCGCGTGACGGTGTTCGCTGACACCTGTGCCGAGCATCACCCGTTTCGTCGCTGTCGCGATCGGCGCCGAGCGTCACCCACACGTCGTTCCAGATCATCTGCCGAGTCGCCTACGTATACGCTTTCGAAGCCGCAGGTCTCGGCGGTCTGTGCAAGCCGGATGACCGGATCGACGGTTGTGCCCCCGAATAGGGGCCAGATCATGCAACTGGAAGTTCATGGTCAGCTACCTCGTCAACCGTTTGTGACAAAATCCGAGTGAACGACGCTCACCGAATGCGATGACGCCTCGCGCGCTGCGGCTGTGCAGGCACAGTCCCCGAATACGCGATAGCCGATTTCGAGCGCCGCGCGCAACGAAGCTCGCTCGGGCTGCATCACTGCACCGCTCGATCGATGATCGCAATCACCTGCGGCTCACGGTTTGCCGCGCCACGACCTCCTGGAGACAGTTGCAGCGGCCGGAATCTGCACCGGCGCACCGGGTGTTCGAGTGCGGAGACTTCGTGAGCTCGTCGATCGAGCATGCAACGCCGCAGGCAACAGGTGCTTCGATGTCATCGACGACCGCATCGAGAATGCCGATTCTCACGTGCCTCTGCCGCGGTGACGCGTTCAGCACTCACGGATCATGCGCGTGAAACGTCGACGCTGCGTGTCGGCCAGCGACGAAACGGAACGATCAAGCCCCCGATACCGGGCAGCAGACCGAGCGTAATTTCGGAAACTGCAGATACGCCGAGCGGAACCGCGACCAGCGCCTGGCAGCGCATCGCGGCAGCGCTCAAGGCCGCCGCCCAATGCCGATGCCATTGAGTGCTGCGACGACCGGCTTGCGCAAGCCGTCAAGGTATTCGAGAAGACGCGAACAGTCGCGCGCGTACTGGATCACGGCGCCCGACATCTCCCAGTACGGCCGGAAAGCGACCGCACGTCCGCGCCGGCGGAGAATGCCCTGGCACCGTAGCCGGTGATCACGAAGCCGCGCATCGGCCGCATCCTCGGCGTGCTGTCGGATGATGGTCAGCAATTCGTCGTTGAGTTCGTCCGTGCAGCGCGTTGAGCGCTTCCGGTCGCCTGATGGTCAGCACTTTGACGCCCGCGACGTCGTCGACGGATGACGAAGCGCGGTGTCCGCTCAGCGATCTGCGCAGCGTGCAGCGGGAACGGCAGGCCCGGCCGCTCTCGCAGCCAGTCTCGCCGATGCGCGTGAGTTCGGCATGCGGCATCGATCGCAGATGCTGCAGCGGTCCACGCTGCGAAACCGAACGCGAGCCGCGCCCCGAGGTCCAGGTCCTCCGGCGCGCCGATGCTGCGCTCGAGAATATCGAGCGACTGGGACAGCAGGATTCCCAGCATTCGGTCGCGAATAGCCGACTTCAGTGCGTCGGGGACCAAAACGCGCTCGCCATGGTCTCACGGTGACCCACGCGTCGCGCGATCGAAAGGCCGAGACCGGCGCGTAACGTGCACCTTCCTCTGCAGCTTGCGGGGTATTCGTCTCGACGATGATCGGATTGCCGTTCGCCATGGTTCAGGAACGAAAAACGGTCCGGCAGCGGCGAATTCCTGCGCCACGGAATCGATCTGTGCGGCGGTCGCTTCTGTTCAACAGGTAGGCCGGCTTCATTGCACCAGTTGTCGAACAGACGATCGAGCATGAAGCACACAACGTCACGCGTCACGAGCGGCACTCTTGCCGGTGCGCGCAAAGATCCAGCGCACGTACTCGAGCAGACCGCGATCCAGCGCCGGCCAATCGACCACTTCGACGATCGGGTTCCGGTGTGCCGGCGCAAAGAAATGCGTGACGGTCGCACGCTCGGGAGCGCGCAGCCCACTGAAAGTGCGTTCCGCCGGAATCGAGACTCGTGTTCGACGTCAACAGGGCCGTCGCGTGCGACGACCGCTTCCCGCTTGCGGCGAAGATTCGTCGCTTCCAGCGCCAGGTCCTCGGTCGCGGCTTCGAGCACCCAGTCAGCACCCGAGAGTGCGTCGTAATCGGTCGTATAGGTGATGCCGGATTCCAGGCCTGCGCGCTGCTCGTCCGTAAGCGCCGCGTGCGATGCCCCTTTTCGATGTAGGCAGCGAATCGCGCCTGCGCGCTTCGTCGAGTGCCGCCTCCACGACATCGACGAGACACGAGTTCGAGCGACGGGAGCGCGCCCTTGAAGTAGTAGCCGATGTCAGGGCCGATCGTGCCGGCGCCGATCACGCCGAGCTTGCGCGGCATGGCCCGGGTGGGCGCCTGGAGCAGGGATTGCGATGTTGCGGTGGCATGGAAACCCTTTTAGCATAGCTTGAAATATCGCATGAGCGCGCGAAGTCAACGCCCCGCCACGCGACCACTGCCGCGACCAGCTTCGTTGGATTGCAGCTGCGCGACAAGCTGCGGCGGTGCTCCGCACAGCACCATCGCACTGCAGTTGTGGCTACGACTGTCGAGCTGTGCCACGGTGGTCGAAAAGCGGGCTGCAGGCGCACCTGGAGCAGCAGTTCGGAACCACGCTGCCGCGCTTTCCAGAGTGCTGGTCGCGATCGGCCGTCACCCGAGCGGTCCCACGATGTCGCAGCTATCGCGCTCATGATGATGGTTTCGAACGGCAACATCACCGCGGTCGTCAATCGGCTGATCGAAGACGGCCTGATCATGAGGACTGTCGACGGCCGCGATCGACGTGTTGCAACCGTACGCCTGACGCGTCGCGGCCGCTCGTCACTTGCTCGCATGGAAGTGGCTCAACGGCGCTCAGGTCGATACCATGTTTGCCGACGTGCCCGATGGGCGGCTCCACGAGCTCATGTCGTCGCTCGCGGAGCTGCGCGGATCGGGTCGAACGCAGTGACCTCTCGAAGCGAAATTGCGGTCGATCGAGCCCGCAGGCGACCTCGAGTCGGCCTGCCGCCAGTCGCGATGCGGGCGAGCACCAGTGCGGCCTGGTCACAGATGCCGCGGATCAGGTCCATCAGGTCTTTCGCGCCGGCGAGGTGCTGGTTGCTCGCCTCGAGGCGCGGCACGTGCGCGCATCAGGACCTCGGCGCGCAATGCCGCGTAGTCGAGCGCGACGCGGCGTCCGCGGCGCGTCACGCGGTATGAAGCGCTCTTGCTGCGCTGCGACTGCTGGCGCTCGACGAGCCCGCGCATTCTCGAGCTTGCGAGGATCGAGTAGATGACGTTCGGGACGTCGTCGCGATTCAACAGCCGGGCGATCTCTGCTGGCGTCTTCGGCCGGTTCTTCAGGCACGTGAGGTGCAGCACCGCCGCGCAGGTGCTGCCGAGCGGCTCCCTGGCGACCGTTGCGAGGCACTCGGCGATCCAGCGGTCGTACGCAGCGCCGATGCGCATCAGCGAGAACTCGAACTCCGTGATGGCGGTCTCCGCTCGTTGCGCGACAGGTACCAGCTGGTGTTGAGTTCTTCGCGGCGCCGCGAGACCGAGTGGTCCGGCGCGTCGCTGGGGAACGCGCCGTGGCGACGCGCTTCGAGGTCTGGGGCATGTCGGTCTCTTCCGCGGGCCGTCAATGGGAGCGTTGCCAGGCCGGAGCTGAGTTTAAAGGAACATCGACCGTCCAGCGGCACCGGAGATCAGTTCATGAGTCGGCAAGTGTTCATACCGTACTGGCACTTACTGGTCGACGCCGTTCACGCGATGGCAGGGTGCATTCGCACACCTGCACAGCCTGCGTTTCGCGGCTCACGTTCTCGCGCGAAGAGTTCGCTTCCCGCCGGCTCGACCCGGCCGCCATCGATTTCGCGGTGCTCGGCATCGACGCGTCCGAGCGCAGTGCGTTTTACGTGGCGTACCGTGGCTCATGGGACTCGCTGGCGCGGGGCACGTCGCCGGTCCGACGGTCTCGCAGGCGTGCGCCACCAGCGTTCGCGCACTGCAGACCGCGGTCCGCGAAGTTGCCGCGGCCGATTCGGATGTCGCGCTCGCCATCGCGTGCGACCGGACGTCGAACGGTCCTCATCTCTACTATCCGAATCCCTGCGGGGGCCGGTGGGACCGGCGAGGCCGAGGATTTCATCCTCGAAGAACATGGCCTGCGATCCGCTTGGCCGCCATTCGATGACGCAGACGGCCGAGAACGTCGCGCGCCGGTACTTCGATCAGCAGCGCTGAACAGCATGCGCTCGTGCTGCGCCGCGAGGCGCAGTACCGCGATGCGCTCGCCGACGAACGCGCGTTTCAGCGACGCTACATGCGGTTGCCGTTCCCGGTTCCGAAGCCGGGTTCGACAAGGTGCAGACCAGGATCGAGGGCGACGAGAGGCATACGCTTTCTCGACGGCCGACGGGCTGGCGGCGCTGAAGCCGGTGCTGGACGGCGGTACGGTCACGTTCGGCAGCCAGCAGACGCATCCGGCGGACGGGAATCGCGGCCGTCATGTAGTGGCGAGTGCAGAGCGCGCGGCGGAACTGGAGTTCGGATCCGTCGGTCCGGATCGAGCCACTGGCCTTCGGGCTTGCGCGCGCAGAGCTTGCCCATATGCCCGAGGCGCACCGATCGAGGCGGCGTGGTCGACGCGCGCTGGAGCGCGCGGGTGTCTCGGTCCGCGATCTGCACGCGATCAACACGCACAACCCGTTTGCAGCTCAACGACATCCGCTCGCGTTCGCGAAAGCGACCGGTGCCGATCTCGAGCGCATGAACGCAAGAAGCAGCTCGCTCGCTCGTTTACGGCCATCCGAACGCACCGACCGGACTGCGTTCGATCATCGAGCTGGATCAGGAACTGGTGCAGGCGGAGGCGGTCTGGCTTGTTCACGGGATGCGCAGCCGGTGACACGGCGATGAGCGTCCGCTCATTCGCGTCGACGGCCAGCTCGCGAGCCGCTCGACCGAGCGCGCCGTTACAGCAACTGCTTTTGTCGATCTTGCCGACCGCGGTCTGGGGAAGGCGGTCGAGGATCACAAGTCGCGCGGTATCTTGTACGGCGCGAGGTTTTGCAGCAGTGGGGCTCGAGCGCAGCCGCGTCGACGGCGCCCGCGGCGCGCGTCTGCACAACGAACGCCTTGACGCGCGTGCCCGCGTTTCTCGATCGTCGACGCCGATCACGGCCGCTTCAAGCACGCCGGGCTGCAGGCACAGCACTTCCTCGACCTCGCGCGGGTGCACGTTGAACCCCGACACGAGCAACATCGCCTTCTTGCGGTCGCGAATGAAGAGATAACCGTCCGAGATCGATCTCGCCGATGAGTCGCCCGTGTACAGCCATCCTCCGCGCAGGGTCTCGGCGGTCTCGGCCGGCCGGTTCCGGTAACCGTGCATGATCTGCGGCCGCGCGCGCGATCCGCCGATCTCGTTGGGACCGAGCTACGCGTTCGCCGTCGTGTACGTCGACGATCTGCAGCTCCGCGTCTGCGGCAGCGGGATGCCGACCGACCGCGGTTTACGTCAGGCCGCTGCCGCGGTTGAACGTCAGCACCGGACCCGATTCCGACTGGCGCAGCCTTCCAGCACCGGGGCGTCCGTGGCTGTTTCAAAACGCCGCAGCATCGCTTCGCGGCAGTGGCGCCGAAGGCTAGAATAGGTCCCGCGCTTTTTTAGCGGCGTGCGGAACGGCTCAGGGCGAACGCTGCAGGATCGCCCGTGAGCGCTGCAAAGCGATGGACGGACCCTCCGGCCCTGGCACGGTGATCCGCTCGCGCCAGCGTCGCGAATGCTGTCGCTTGCAGGCGTAAATCGCGGCAACGCGATCAGCGACCTAACGCCGCAGTTCCACGGCGTTGTGCCACCGGGCACATCGCCACGGCGTAGGTGTGGCATGAGCGGCATCACGCTGAGAGGATCTCGTTCGCCGTCAGCGCTCGGGCGGGAACGGTGCGGCGTCAGCGCTGCGCGACGTTGATAGCCACCGCTGCCAGCGAAGGCCGGTCGACACCTTTCGGCACCATCGGTCGATGCCCCGGTGTACTGGCAGATGTAACGGGAGCTGTTCCCCGCCCGGGTAGTGGTTCAGGCAACTGCCGGCTACCGAGCGCGGCTTTCGTCGATCGATCGATCCGCCGTCGCCACTTCGACAGACAATGGCTGCCCGGTCGGCCCCGCACCGGGAGGCCAATGGCCCGATGGTATCGCTTACTGCCGCGTCACAGACGATGAGGCGCGGTCTCGCATCGTCGAGGATCAGGCCGAGCTCTCGGGACGTATCAGAGCGGATTGAGCGGTACGACCTGCGTACCGGCCGCGTGTGCCGCAAACGTGCCGATGCAGACGTCGAGTCCGTTGCCGAGTACGAGTGCGACGCGCTCGCCGCGGGCGCCGAGTTCGACGAGTTCGTGCGCGAACGGTCGCGACCGGCAGCCAGGTAGGCTTTAGTATGACAGTCGCTCGTCGCCGCAGATCAGCGCTTCGCGCTCCAGCCATCGTGCGGCGGTGTCCAGCAGCATGTGTACGACGCGTCGGATACGCGTGCGGGGCCATCACAGGCCGGCCAGCCACTCCGTCGCGTCCGGGCCGTCGACGAACGCCTCTCCTGCAAGAGGCCTGCGTTGCCAGCAGCGCATACTCGGGCAGCAGTTGCGTGACACGTAGAACGATGCCAGTCGCGCGTTTGACCCGGTGCAAAGGTGAATCGCCATGCGGCGGCCGCCATCCCGAGCCACATCCAGCCGCCGCACGCCAACCGCCCGCGAGGCGCATGGTGACGCCTGCCGCTCCGCCTCGATCCAGGCTGCGCCGCCGACCGAGCGGGCGAGCAGTTCCGCGTCGAGACTCGGTCGAGTTCGTCAACAGCCGCTGCGAGCGGCGTCATCAATGCGTCGAAGCGCAGGGTTCGCCAGCCGCTCGGCCGATATCGCCTCCGAATTCTCGCGGAGCCACTCATTGAGGCGCACGCCGGCGTCACCGACGAGCTTGCGCTGCAATAAGTCGATCGCCTGGATACCGTTGGTGCCTTCGTAGATCCCGGCGATCCGCACGTCTCTGACGTACTGTTCGACGCCGGACTCCTTTACGTAGCCGTGACCGCCATGAACCTGGATCGCCAGGTTCGCGACGTCGAAGCCTGTGCTCGCTGCCCCAGGCCTTGCAGATGGGCAGCAGCCATTGCGCGAGACCGAGTGCACGCGCGCGTGCCCCTGCGTCGGTTGCGTGCTCCGCAAGGTCGAGCTGCAGCGCGGTCTCGAGCGTCAGCGCCCTGATCGCCTCGGTGCGTGCCGCATCGTCAGCAACATGCGTCGCACGTCGGGATGCTCGGCGATCGGTTGAGGAGGGCGGTCTATCGGACCGCCCTCGCGGTCGTTCGAGTGCGTAGCGGATCGCGCGCGCGGTCGCCGCGCCCTGCGATGCCGACGCCCTGAATTGCGACTTCGAGCCGCATCGTGTTCCACCATCGCGAACATCTGCTGCAGCCCGCGGCCCTCGGGGCCGATGTGGCAGCCGACCGCATCCTCGAATGCGAGGACGCAGGTCGGCGAACCTTTGAGGCCCATCTTCTGCTCGAGCCGGACGACCCGCACAGCGTTCCGCTTGCCATCGACGATCTTCGGCACGACGAACAAGTGGAAATGCCGCGCGTCCCCGGTGCGGAGTCCGGTGTGCGCGCGAGCACCATGTGGATGATCTGCGGCGCAAGCTCGTGGTCGCCGTAGCTTTGATGAAGATCTTCGTGCCTCGCAGCCGAGAAGTACCATCCAGGGTGGCGTCGCTCAGGTCTGCAGCCGGCCGACGTCTGAGCCCGCCTGCGGTTCCGTGATGACAATCGTGGCTCCACACGAGCCGTCGACGAGCCCTGACCGAAACGCTGGACGAGTTCGTCGCCGCCGTAGCTCGACCAGCAGCCGCGCCGGCGGCGCTGAAGCGCCACGGGCAGCATTGAGAACGCCATATTTGCGCCGTTCGTCATCTCGGCGAACGCCGCCTGCAGTACTTCGCGGCAATCCCTGCCCGCCAAGCGCGCGCGGGCAGGTCGAGGCTCTACCCAGCCGTCCGCGGCATATTGAGCGTAGGCGGCGGCATATCCCGGCGGGAACTCTGAGCTCCGCCCGTCCTGACGAGCTGCGCCCCCGACGGCGTCGCCGGGACCATTCGTCGGGGAGAGCACCTGCTCCGCGTATTTCGCTCCCTCAGTGAGGACACCGCTCACGACATCGCGGTCCACATGTGCGAACGCCGGCAGCGTCAACACGTTCTGAAAATCAGAGCACTCTGCCAATCAGGAACTCGAGGTCGGCGAGCGGCGCGCATGATAGACGAGTCGTCATTGCGCCGGCCCGGCTCAGCCGGGCAGCGGCGCGCGGTCGCACGTCGCGCAGTTCGCGAAAGCACGGCGACTATCCGGTCCGGCTCCCGAGCCGGCGTGTGTAGTCGGCGTCGACAAAAGCTTTCGGCGATCGAGCGCATCGGCAGCGACGATGAACGTGGCCGGCATCGGGAGCCGATAGGTATCGTCGCCATTACGAGCTGCAACGTCCGCACCCCAGCTCTTGTAGATCGGTCGCAGGGATTCGTCGAGCACAAAGTCGAGGCCGTAGCTGCTCGCGACTCGATTGCCTGGATCGCTCAGCACCTCGAATCGGAGTTCGTTCCAGTGCAATCATGTCCCGGGATACGTCCGGCAGCTCGGGCGAGATTGCCACCAGCGTACCGCCTGCTGCCTTTATGTCGTCAAGGCGGTCCTGCAGCCCCCTTCCAATTCGATGTTGCAGTACGGGCACCAGCCGCCGCGGTAGAAGCTGACGCGACGACGGGTCCGCGCTGGAGGACCGAACGCAGGGTGACAGGTTCACCGCGGGCATTTTGGTAATTCGAAGTCCGGATGCGCGGTCGCCTTCCGGTCTTGAGACGCGATTTACCGGCCTCCGCCGCAACCCGTGCTTCGGCAGCCCGCATCTTCGCCTGGATCTCCTGGGCACGTTGGCGAAACTGTGCTTTGAACGCATTCAACGCATCGGCGAGCGACATCGATTTCTCCTTCTGGCGCCGAAGCGGGCGCGGCAGACTCCGTAAAGTATCACGACCAGCGCGGTTGCAGACGAGTGCAGGGAGCCGCGTCCCACCGCGATCGAATCCAGTTCCGCGTCGATGCGGCGTCGCCACTCGTCCGTTTGGAGACGTCGCTCGATGAGTGCGGTCGTCATTGCAACAAGTCTGGCGCGGTCGCGCAGCGCGGCGCCTGGCCTCCGAGTCGGCCGGCACTGGCAGGTGAACTCGCGGTGCGACGCAAGCGCAGCAGTCAGCGCGTCGATGCCGCGTCCAGCGTTTCCGACAGTCCGCACGATCGGCGGCACCCATCCGCTCGCTACGACCGCCGAGCTGCTGGCGTCGACCATCCGGCGTCAATGCATTCCACATACGCGTTGCCGCCGGGCCGGATCGTCCTTGTTCAGCACGAATACGTCCAGCAATCTCCATGAGACCCGCCTTTGCGGTCTGCACCTCATCGCCAGACTCCGGCGTGACGACGACGAGTGTCGTGTCGGCGATGCGCGCGACGTCGAGCTCACTCTGACCGACCCCGACGGTCTCGATCAGCACGTGGTCGAAGCCGGCGGCCTCGAGCACGTCGGCTCCGTCGGCGACGGCGGCGCTCAGGCCGCCGAGCGCCCACGCGCCAGCCATGCTGCGAATGAAGACACCTGCGTCCGGCGGCGACGTCGTTCATCCGCACGCGGTCGCCGAGCAGCGCACCGCCGGAAAAAGGGCTCGATGGGCTCAACTGCAATGACGGCCACGGTGCCCGTCGGCCGCAGTGCGCGGACGAGTTCCGTCGTCAGCGTCGACTTCCCGGCGCCAGGTGCGCCCGTGATTCCAATGCGATACGCGCGATCGGGCACCCGCAGATTCGCCAGCAGCGCTGCCGCCGCGTCACCGCCGCGCTCGACGATCGTCAGTGCTCGGGCGATCGAGGCGCGGTCGCCGCCGTCGACAGAGATAGCGACCATCGGCCGAAGTCGCGGGCGCGCTCACTGCACGTCCACGAGCCCGCGGAGCTCGCGCTTCAGAATCTTGCTCGCTGGATTTTTCGGCAGATCGTCGAGGAACACCACACGCTTCGGGAGCTTGAAACCGGCGAGTTGCGCACGACAGTGCTCGATCAGTTCCACGGCGAGTTGCCGCGCTACCCGACGTCAGTGCGATGGCCGCGGTGACGCGTTCGCCCCACGTTATCGTCCGCAACGCCGAACACAGCCGCCTCGCGGACGGCCGGGTGCTGCGTACAGCACGGCTTCGACCTCCTTGGTATAGACGTTCACGCCGCCGGTGACGACCATGTCCTTCTTGCGGTCGACGACGAACAGGTACCGCTCGTCGTCGAGGAATCCGAGGTCGCCGGTGTGGAACCAGCCGTCGCGGAATCGCCTCGACGCTTTCGCCAGGTTGGCGCCAGTAGCCATCGATCACCGAGCGCGAGCGCACCAGAATCTCGCCAACTTCCTCCGGCGGGAGTTCACGACCGCCGTCGTCGACGATCCGGACCTCGGCGCCCGACGGCTTCCCGGCCCGCCGACCCGAGCGCGCCGCTGCTGCGACGGCGTGCCGTCGAGAACGTGATCGGCGGCCACGCAGAAACGTAGCCTCGAGCGTCTCCGTCAGACCGTAGCCCTGCGTGAATCCGCAGCGGAACGCTTCGCATCGCCCGCTGCAGCACCGCCGGCGGCATCGGCCCGCCCCCATAGAAAATCAGCCGCAGCGTCGACAGATCGTGACGCTCGAGTTCAGGTGCGTTCAGGATTGCGTTGATCATCGTCGGGATCAGCAGCGACACGGATGCGCGAGCGTGTTCCAGTGTCGCAAGCCAGCTCGCCGGCGTGAACTGCGGCAGGATCACCTGCGTGCAGCCGAGCATCATGTAGGTGACCGGCCATGAACACCGCACCCATGTGATAGAGGGGCGTTGCAACGAGGTTCACGTCGTCCGGGCGGCTCGCATCCGCCACGAGCTGGTTGTAGCCGTTCATCTCGAGGTTCAGGTGCGAAACCATCGCGCCCTTCGGCAGGCCCGTCGTCCCGCTCGTGTAGAAAATCGCGAACGGGTCGCGTCTCGTCTGCCCTCGTGCCCGCGCCGGCGTCGGGGCGGCGGCGAGCACCTGGTCGTAATCCACCGCATGCATCGTCTCGGCGCTTGCAGACGTGGCGCGTGGCGCCCGGCGCGGTTTCGGTCTATCCGACGCACCAGATCGGCAGTGCGCGCGCCGAGCGCCTGTAACGTCGTCTGCGCCGAGCGCGCCGTGAGCATTTTCGATCGACGAAGCAGCGAAGGATCGGCGTGGATTAAGGATCTGCGCGGCCTCGCGTCGACGTCAGGCGATAGTTGAGCGGCACGGCGATCGCGCCGGCGCGCGCACAGGCGAAGTACAGCTCGAAGTACTCGGGGCGGTTGCCCATCAGGATCGCAACGCGGTCGCCGGCGCGAAAGTGCCGGCCGCACTCGATGCAGCCGCGCGCGCGGTCGATCGCGAGCATCGAGCGCCGACCACGTCAGTGATACTGCTCGCCCGGCGACGAGCGCCGGTCCGCTGCAGGAAGCGCACGGCGTTCCGGCGGACGATCCGATCGAGCGTCATCGGCGACCTCAGGGCGCAGCCGAAATCGACGCTGTCCGCGCGGGCGTGACGGGCCGGTGCCGACTCGAGCACGCCGTCGACGATGCGCAGCAGGCCCTCGGTCAGCGTCCCCGGCGGCACGACCGCCGCGACGCCGATCGCGCGGAACTCCGATCGCATCGTCGGCCGGGATCACGCCACCGCAGAAGATCGGCACCTGGCAGTTTGCTCGCGCAGCGCTTCGAGCAGGCGTCGCATCTGCGTCAGTCGCTGGCCGGACAGGTAGCTGACCCCGATCCCGTCGACGTCTTCCTCGATCGCGGCTTTGACGACGTCGCGCGGTGAGTTGTGCAGACCGAGAGTAGATGACCTCGTATCCCGCCTCGCGCAACGCCTGCGCCACGGTGACGATGCCGGTGTCGTGACAATCGAGACCGGTCTTGCGCGAGCAGCACTCGCCTGGGGCTCATCGCTCGTGGTCCCTCGTCCAGCCGTGTCGCGCGACGCATGGCCTCGTTGCAGCTCGCCCATCGTCGCCTGCGCCCGCAGCGCGTGCATCAGCACCGGCACCATGTTGCGCCGCTCGCGCCACGCCGTCTTCGACCTGTGAGAGCGCGTCGCTCCAGGCCACCGGCATCGCGCGCCGGCGCTGAAACTCCGCAGATATTCCGCGCGGCGTGCGCCCCATTCGTCCGGCGCGGATCCGGTGAACCGTCGACCGGCCGCTCCTGCTCCGCGAGGTATCGTGTAGCGATTGACGCCGACCAGCGGCCGTGCGGCCTGAATCGAGCTGCTCCTGGTTGCGATAGCGCGCGGCGTTGATCTGGGTCTCGAGCCAGCCGCTGCTGGATCGCGTGCGCCATGCCGCCCATCGACTTCGATCTCGCGCAGCCCCTGCAGGATCTCGCGTTCGACGCGGTCGGTCAGCGCCTCGACGTACCAGGATCCGCCGAGCGGATCGATCGTCTTGGTCACGCCGGTCTCGTAGGCGAGCACCTGCTGCGTGCGCAGTGCGATGCGCGACGACTCTTCGGTCGGCAGACCGTGACCTTCGTCGTACGAGCAGAGGTGGATCGACTGCGCGCCGCCGAGCGCGCGCCGCCATCGCCTCGTAGGCCGCACGCACGATGTTGATCTCCGGCTGCTGCGTGGTCAGCGTGTTGCCGGCGGTCTGCACCGAGAACCGCAGACGCCAGCATTCCGGGTTCGTGGCGCCGAAGTCGCTCCTTCATCGTCCGCGCATAGATTCCGCCGCATTGCGCGGAACTTGGCGATCTCCTCGAAGAAGTCGATCGAGGCACGACAGAGAAAGAACGAGGCGCGGCGCGGGAACACGTCGATGTCGAGGCCGCGCTCGCTGCGCGAGGCGGAAGATGTCGAAGGCGTGGCCGAGCGTGTAGACGCCGTCCTGGATCGCGTTGACGCCGGTCTCGCGCAGGTTGTAACCGTTGGTCACCATCCAGTTGAGCCGCGGCATCCGGGTCGAGATGAACTCGATGTTGTCGAGACAGAGCCGCAGCGTCCCGTCGAGCGGGAAGAACTGCGTGATGGTCTGCAGCGGCCCGCCGCTCATCTGGAAGAACGGGTCGTTCTGCTGCGTGCCGATCACCGTTCTCGAGCGGTACGCCCCTTCTGCTCGGCGACGCAGGCGAGCATCGCGAGCGTGACCGACGAGACCGGCGGCCGGATCGAGAGCGCGTAGGAGACGCTGGTCGGGCCAAAACCGGCGTACAGCGCCTCCATGTCCTCGAGCGTGCTGATCGCCACGCCGGTGACCCCGACCTCGCCGTCGGCGATCTCCGCGTCCGAGTCGAACCCGTAGGAGGTCGGCAGGTCGATCGTGATCACGAACCCGTTCGCGCCGTTGGCGTGCAGGTAGCGGATGCGCTCGTTGGTCTCCACGCGGCGAGCCGAAGCCGACCTGGAAGCGCCGCGTCCAGATGCGCGTGCGGTACATGCCGGCGTAGGGACCGCGCGACGAATGGATACTCGCCGGGGTGGCCGAGGTCGCGGTCGGCGATCGAGCGTCGGCACGTCGTCCGGGCCGTAGAGTTCCTGGATCTCGAGCCCGGAACTCGGTCTCGAAGACCTGCGCTTCCGCATCCCGCGTTGCAGTCAGTCGGAGCCATCGCAACTCCTCGTCGGGACGACGCCGGACGAGCGCCGCAGCGGAACCCGCACGTGCCGGTTCCTAAAAATGATTATAGGCTTAAAGTAAATACTGTGAAGCCCCGGCGGCGGGGCCGCGACTGCTGGAGGAGCCATGACGACGAGCAGGTCCGACTGGGTGACGACGGCGCGCGAACGGACGGTCGCGGCGATACGCGAGGGCCGCATCGAGGACGCGCTCGCGGGCGTCGATGCGATCTGGGCCGAGGCCGGCCGATCCACGATTTCTACGGCGACATGTGCGCGACGTTCTGCGACTTCATCGCCGCGGAGCTCGGCGAGGACGGCGTCGAGCGCGCGTGGCGCTATCTCGGCGACAAGCTCTGGAAGCCGGTGTTCACGCGAGGCGGCGAAGGCCGGTGGCGAGGCGCTCGCCGGCCTCTACGCGATGTTCCTGCGCTCGCACGGCTACGACTTCCGGGTCGAGGAAGACGCCGAGCAAGTTCACGTTCCATCTCGACTACTGCCCGAGCGGTCAGCGCCTCGATGGTCGAGGGCAAGCTGGCCGGGCGACGCGCGCCACCCGATGCAGCACGGCGTCACGAAGGCGGCGCAGCCGTGGAGCTTCAGCAAGGCCGGCGTACCGTATTATTGCGGGCACACCGCGCTGTGGTTCGACGTCATGCCGCGCGAGTGGAACCTGCCGCATGATGAGTGGACGCTATGGGGACTTCGACGCGGAGGGGCGCGTCTCGGGGACGCCATGCATGACGTTCATCCGCAAACACCTGCCGGCCAACTGACGGCCTGATTCGGAGAACGACGATGAAGTTCAGGGTTGGCGTCGACGTCGGTGGCACGTTCACGGATTTCCTGGTCTCCGGGCAGGGCACGGCCGCCCGCGTCTACAAGTCGTCGACGACGCCCGACAACCCGGCCGATCGGCTTCTTCGCCGGTCTCGAGCAGGCGGCGCGCGGACTACGACCTGTCGCTCGCAGGAGTTTCTCGACCGCGTCGAGACCATCGTGCACGGCACGACGATCACGACGAACGCCGTGCTGACCGGCACCGGCGCGCGCACCGGGTTCCTGACGACCGCCGGCTTCCGCGACGTGCTCAACATGCGGCGCGGCATGAAGGAGCGTCAGTTCGAGAAGTATTCGCCACCGGCGCCGCTCGTGCCGCGACACCTGACGCACGTGGCGCGCGAGCGCGTCAACGTCGAGGGCCAGGTGCTGACACCGCTCGAGGAGGCGGACGTCGTCGCTGCGGCCGCTGCATTCCGCGAACGCCGGCGTCGAGGCCGTCGCGGTATCGTACCTCTGGTCGTTCCGCAACCCGGCGCACGAGCAGCGCACCCGCGAGATCCTCGAGCAGTGAGCTGCCGGGCGTCTACGTGTCGGTGTCCGACCGAGATCCTGCCGCAGATCCGCGTCTATGAGCGGCACAGCACGACGGCGCTCAACGCCTACTCCGGCCCGATCCTGACGCGCTACCTGAGCGCGCCTCGAGCGTGAGCTCGGAGGCGCGGCTACAAAGGGCACGCTGCTGATCATGCAGTCGAACGGCGGCGTGATGTCGCCGCGAGGTCGCGCAGCGCTTTGCCTCGAACACGCTGCTGTCGGGCCCGGCCGGCGCGCCGGGAGCCGGAGTCTTCTACGGCGGCACGCACGGCTTTCGACAACGTGATCACCATCGACATGGGCGGCACGTCGTTCGACGTCGCGCTCGTCGCGCGAAGGCCGGCCCGGCATCACGACCGACGGCTCGATCGGCGACCACCGGATCGCATCGCCGATCCTCGATATCCACACGATCGGTGCGGGCGGCGGCTCGATCGCGCGGGTCGAGTCCGGGGGCTGCTCGCGGTCGGCCCGGCGAGCGCCGGCGCGCAGCCGGGTCCCGCGTGCTACGGCCGCGGCGGCACGCAGCCGACCGTCACCGACGCCGATTTCGTGCTTGGCTACCTCGATCCCGCAGGCGTTCCACGGTGGTCAGCTCAAGCTCGACGGCGCGATGCCGCGAAGCGAGCGATCGAGGAGCACGTCGCGAAGCCGCTCGGCATCGACGTGACGCGCGCGGCCGACGGCATCTACCAGGTCATCAACGCGAACATGGCCGTCGCACTCGGCGTCGTGTCGGTGCAGCGCGGCTACGATCCACGCGCGAGTTCGTGCTGATCGTGGCCGGCGGCGCGGGCCCGATTCATGCGGGGCCGATCGCGCGCGAGCTCGAGATTCCGCTCGTGCTGATCCCGCGCGAGTCGTCGGTGTTCTGCGCGGCGGGAATGCTGATCTCGGACCTGCAGCACGACTACGTGCGCACGCTATGCGCGCGACCTCGACAAGGTCGACACCGCCGAGAGTGACGCGACGCTCTTCCGTGAGATGACCGACAGCGGCGCGCTAGACGCTCGCGCAGGAGGGCGTCGAGTCCAGGCGCGTGCGCATCACACTACGGCGGTCGACCTGCGCTACGTCGGCCAGTTCAACGAGGTCGAGGTGCCGCTCGAGTTCCGCGGACGGTCTGTGCCGGAAGGCGCTCGAGCAGACGGTGCGGCGCTTCCAGCGAACAGCACGATTCGCTGTACGGTTATTCGATGATGCGGTGCGCCGGTCGAGCTCATCAACCTGCGCGTGACCGCCCGTGGCCTGACGCCAAAGCCGAAGTTCGCGCGGAGCGCCGACGCGCCACGGGCGCCGCGCCGCGAGCGCGGCTCGGGCGCGCGACCGGCCTGGTTCGACGGCAAGTGGGTCGCGGACGCACGGTTTACGACGGTCTGCAGCTGCAGAACGGTCATCAGATCAAGGGACCGGCGATCGTGCAGCAGCCGACGACGACGATCATCGTGCCGACCGACTTCGACCTCAAGGTCGACGAGCTTCAACAACTACCTGATGTACCGTAAGGGCGAGAAGCTCGCGGCGCTCGTAAGGCGCCTCGGCAGGAGCAAGTGATGCGCAAGCACGGAAACTCGCAGCGCGCCGCTGGCGCGCCGTCACGCCGCAGCGCGCGATCGGCGGTCGCAGGCGGCGGCGCCTGACCAGATCAAGGTCTCGGTGATCGGCAACCGTCTCGACGCGATCAGCAAGAAATCGGCCAGACGATGCTGCGCACGTCGCGCTCGCCGATCTTCTCCGAGGCGCGTGATTTCGTCACCGCGATCTTCGACGCGCAGATGCCGACTGGTCGCGCAAACCGCCTACATCCCGGTGCTGATGGGCGCGTTGCCGTATGCGCTGCGCAGCATCGCGAAGACGTTCGAGGGCGATATCGACGACGGCGACAGTCTTCATCCTGAACGATCCGTACCGCGGTAACAACCATCCGCCGGATATCACGATCGCCAAGCCGGTGTTTCACGGCGGGCAAGATCGCGTTCTGGGCCGTCTCGAAGGGCCACCACGCGGATGTCGGCGGCGGCGGCGTCGGCAGGCTACAACCCGGGCGCGAAAGTGATCTGGGAGGAGGGCATCCGCATTCCGCCGGCGAAGCTCTATATCGCGGGCAAGTCGAACAAGGCGCTGTGGGACACGATCTCTGCTCAACGTGCACCTGCCGTTCCTCGTCGAAGGCGACCTGCAATGCCAGGTCGGCGCGGTGACGATCGGCGAGCGCAGCCTCAAGGCCCTGCTCGCGAAATATGGTCGTCGCCGACGCTCGACGCTGCGATCGATGCGATCTTCGACGCCTCGGAGCGACAGATGCGCGCGGCGATCCGCAGCGTTCCGGAAGGCGCATATACCGCCGAGCGGCTGATGGACCACGACGGCATCGTCAAGGACCACATGATCAAGGTCCAGCGTGACGCTGAAGATCGCGAAGGGTGAGATCACGTTCGACTTCACCGGCAGCGATGCGCAGGTTCCCGGCTATGTCAACAGCACGTTGCCGAACACGGCATCGTCCGCATTCCTCGCGCTGTTCATGTCGCTCGGCTCGGAGATCCGGTTCAACGAAGGCGCGCTGCGGGCGCTGCACGTCGTCGCGCCGCTGGGCTCGGTCGTGAACCCGCGTCGAGCCGGCGCGCCGTGACCGGCTGCACGATCGCGTCGGCGCAGGCGATCATCGAGGCGGTGTGGCTCGCGCTCGCGCAGGCAGCGCCGGACCGGGTCGACGCCTGCTGGTCGCGCTGGTGCGCGCCCGCGACGATGGGCTTCAATCCGCGCACCGGCCGGCCGTTCGGCGACATCCACTTCATGTGCAAGGGTGGCGGTGGCGCGAGCCAGGGCCGCGACGGCTGGAACCACATCGGCACCGTCGTCTGCGCCGGCGGGCTTCGTGCGCCGGATCCGGAGCTGCACGAGCTCGTCGACCCTTTCACGGTGTTGCAGTACGAGTACTGGCCGGACAGCGCCGGCGCCGGCGAATGGCGCGGGGCGTAGGAACGATCTATCGCTGGCGCATCGACACCAACGGCATCCCGGCAGCGAATTTCGGCGGTGGCGTTCACGAAGTCACGGCGCCGTTCGGACTGGAAGGCGGTCATCCGGCGGCGCCGCACCAGCTCCGGCTGCTCAAGGGCGACAAGGTGATCCCGGTCGACGCCGAGAGTTTCTACGACCTCGACGAGGGCGACGTCTTCGAGATCCACCAGAGCGGCGGCGGAGGCTATGGCGACCCACACCGGCGCGCGGTCGAAAGCGTCGTCACGGATGTCCGCGACGGCCTCGTCTCGGTCGAGAATGCGGCGGCCAGAATACGGCGTGGTTCTGGACCCGACGACGCTTGCAGTCGACAAGGCCGGACGCGCGGACTTCGCGGTCGCTGATCGTCACCGGATGCACATCGGGGGTTTGCGGCTCAGTCGCTCTCGCGGGCGGCGAATGACTTCTAAGCAACGTTCAGCGATCGCCATGCGGTCCATCGGCCGTGTCAGGAGGCTTACGTGACGACGATACCTGCGAGCGCCCGGGCAGCGCGACACCGACTATTCCATCTGGCCGCTGGCGTATTGCCAGGCGGACATGCCCTACGATTTCTTCGGCGGCTCCGGGATGTTCAGCAACAAGGGCACCCTCAAGATCCCGATGATCTACACGCTGCTCGTCGGCGGCGAGGTCGGCGGACGCGAGCACGTGGCGCTCGTCGACTGCGGGTTCCGCAAGGGTGACTGGCTCCACGCGCTACGCTTTCTCGGGGTGGGAGGAACCGCAGACAGTGCTCGGACGCGTAGGTTTCGCGCCCGGCGATGTCGAGACGATCCTCGTCACGCACATGCACTTCGATCACATGGGCAACTTCGAGGCCTTCCCGAACGCAAAGCTCTACGTGCAGATCGAGGAGTATCTCGGCTGGTCGAAGGCCGTCTGCGCAGCTCACCAGATGGAAACGGAGGAGGAGAAGGCCTGGATCTTCTCGTCGTTCGATCCCGAGGACCTCATTCGCGCGGCGCAAGGAGTTGCGAACGGGCGCGTCCGGTTCGTGAGCGGCGACGAGGAAATTCTTCCAGGCATCACGGCGCGGCTCGCAAGAGAATCGCACACGTTTGGGACGCAGTGGTTCGAAGTGCAGACGCGAAACGGACCGTTCGTGGTCGCCGGCGACACCGTGTACTGGTACTCGAACGTCGAGAAGATGTGGCCGCCCGGATACAACCAGGGCAATTCGTTCAACCAGATCTACACCTACCGGACGATCCGCCAGCTGCTCAAGGGTCACACTGAGCGCATCGTGCCCGGCCACGATCCAGACATGTGGCAGCGTCACACATCGTGGGCGACCGAGAACGGCAACCAGGTGGCCGGAGGTCAATCTGCGAGGGGGGATGCCTCACGCCAGCCCAAGCGTGTCTAAGCGGCCGGGCTCGAGTGCGCGCACGGGCAGCTTTCGCCGACTCGATCGCTAGTCCTTCACGCTGAAAGATACCGAGCCCAGGCGCTCCACCTCGGCGCGGACCTGCTGCCCGGGCGCGAGCGCCTCGGCAGCCGTGGCGGCACCGGCCATCACGATGTCGCCGGCCTTGAGGGTTTCGCCGCGCTCGGCCACCAGTCGAGCGGCGTTGATCAGCGACTCAATCGGGTGTCCCAGGATCGCTGCGGACGAGCCGGTCTGGCGGACGACGCCATCTATGACCAGCTGCATGCGCAAGTTGCCGAGATCGAACGTCGGCTCCACCCACCGCCCACGACGAGCGCGGATGAGGAGGAGTTGTCGGCCACCACATCCGTCAGCGAAAACTTGAAATCGCGGTATCGGCTGTCGATGATTTCGAGGGCCGCCGCCACCGCCGGCGACCGCGGACATGGCGGTCGTCGCATCGACCGTTCCGGACACAGCGGCGTTTCAAAAGAAAAGCGATCTCCGGTTCGGCGCGTGGATGGACAAAGGCCTGCCGGGAAATCGTGTCGCCAGCGCGAAAAAGCATCCGATCCGTAAGGCGGCCCCAGATCAGATCGTCTGACGCCCATCTGCGCCATCTTGGCGCGGCTCGTGAATCCCATCTTGATGCCGATGGGCCGTTCGCCCCTGCGGTAACGCCGCGCCAGCAAGAGTGCCTGCACCTCGTACGCCTGATCGAGGGTGAGGGGCTCGGCGAGCTGCGCCAACGGCATGGCGGTGACGGCGGCTTCGTCGAGCCGCGACGCAATGGTGTCGAGATTCGTCATGCCAACGCACCCTCGGCAGCGTATGCCACGACCCGTACCATCAGCCGCTGGTGCGGGTGCGGTAACTCCCTGACTCCGACCGTCGTGCGAGTCGGTCCGTCGAAACCGAAGAACTCCGCGTACGCCTCGTTGAAGGCTTCATAGTCGGCCATGTCGGTCAGGTACGCCTGCACGTCGACGACGGACTCGGAGTCCGGCGCCGACCTGAGCGAGCATGTCCCGGATGTTCTCGAATACTGCGCGAGTCTGACGGCGTACGTCGAAGGTCACGCTGCCGTCCGCGTCGATTCGTACGCCCTCGAACGTGTCGTCCGGTCGCCGTGCGCTCGTGCCGGACACGAAAATGAAGTCGTCTACCCGTTTCAGGTGCGGGAACGGTCCGCGCGGACGTGCCTTCTGCGGGAACACCCGGCTTTCGGTGAAGAGCGCGTGTTCGATCCGCTCGATGCGCGAGTGAATCGGAAGTGCGTGCTCGCTCGAGCAGCGCGCTCGTCCAGCCGCGACAGCGGGGCTGACAATGCGATTTGCGGCGATCGTGCTACGCGCGTCCGTTGTGCACCGGCAACGCAATCGAGCGCAGACCTTCCTCCAGTTCGCCGTCGTCGATGGCATATCCCGTGCCGCGATCTCGCGCAATTCCGAGGCGAGCTGGTCTCGGCCGGTGATCGTCCGCGCCGTGTGCGACGCGAGCTGGAGCTGATCGAGCAACCGGTTGCGGACCACGGCTCCAGTGCGGCGAGAAGCACTTTGCCGACCGCGCTGCTATGCAGCGGCATGGTGTCGCCGCTCGCGAATCCCATCACGAGCGACCGTTCCGGCTGCGCACGCGCGACGTTGACTGCGACATCACCATGGCGAACCGCGCAGTGAGCAACCTCGCGGAACTCGGCGGCCAGCGCGTCGAGGTGATCCTGCACGTGCCCGACGAGCAGCTTGTGGCTCTCGACCTTGCTGCCGAGGTTCGCGAGAGTGAGGCCGAGATGAAATCGACCCTGCGATCCGCGCGCCACCGCGCCGATCCCCTCGAGCGTCACGAGAAACCGGTGCACGGTCGCGAGGTTCGTTCCCAGGATCTGGGCGACGTCGGTGGCGGTCATCTCGCGCTGCGACGCCCAAGCACGCCCAGGATCTGGAACGCCTTGGCGACGGATGCGTTCCTGGGTGTCCGAAGAGGTTCGGCCATTCGAATGCCTCGCGGCATCAGTTCCCGCGCGTGGCCGAAACGGAAATTCCCGCTGGGACCCGGTGGAGGTGACGCAGTCACCTGCATTTCGATCGAGCAGGTGCGGGTGCGGGAGCTGATGGACTGCGACGGTCGTACGTGTCGGTCCCTCGTACGAAAAGTACTCGCCGTACACTTCGTTGTAGCCCGCGAAGTCGTTCATGCTCAACGAGGTAGGTGTTGACGCAGACGAGATCCGCGAGCCCGCAGCCGACGCTCTCCAGTATCTTCCGCGCGTTTTCGATCACGGCGCGAGTCTGTTCGCGGATGTCGAGAACGATCGTGCCGTCTGCGGTCGTGCGCACGCCGGCGATCGAATTGTCCGGACGCCGCGCGCTGGTGCCCGACACGAATACGAAGTCTCCGGCGCGCTTGACGTGCGGATAGCAAGCCAGCGCGGGGCGGCCATGTTTTCCACGACTTTGGCATCAGTCACGGCTGGTCCTTGCAGAAGGAAAATTCGATCTCGACAGTTGCGCCGAGCGGCAGCGCGACGACGCCAGCCGCAGTCACAGTTTACGCACACGTTGCGGATCTCTGAGTAGAAATCGAGAGAGTGGCGCCCGCCTTCGCGACCGATCCCCGAGAGCTTGCTGCCGCCGAACGGGGTGCGCAGGTCGCGAAGGAACCAGTGTATTGAGCCACACGAGGCCAACTTCGACGCGGCCCGCCGAGGCGATGACCGCGCTTGAGGTTGGTCAGTCCAGATCGAAGCTGCGAGTCCATAGGCACTGTCGTTCGCAAGCTGGACGGCCTCGTCTTCGTCGTCGAAAGGCAAGACGGAGCAGACCGGGTCCGAACACCTCCTCCTGCTGACAGCGCGGAGTCCTGACGCAGACCTGTCCAGACCGTCGGCTCGATGTACGCAGCCTTCCGCGTTGGCCCCGATCAGCGCGGGTATGCCGCCGCCGGCCATTACCTCCGCGCCTTCGCGGCGCGCGAGGTCGTAATAGGATCAGCACCTTTCTGGCGATGCTCGCGCGAGATCAGAGGACCAAGCTGTGTCGCCGGGTCCCAGGGATCGCCCAGCCCGCAGGGCACGGGCCTGTCCCACGAGCGCGGAGACGAAGCGTTCATAGATGGGACGTTCGACGTAGACCCGCTCGGTGCAGAGACAGACCTGTCCCGTGTTCATGAAGCTCGAGCGCGCGACGCCCTCGACGGCGCTGTCGAAATCGCAATCGGCGAAGACCAGCGCGGCGTTCTTGCCGCCCAGTTCGAACGATACCGGCCGCACACCTCTCGGCCGCCTGCTTCATGATGATCGCGCCCGTGCGGGATTCACCGGTGAAAGTGAGGCCGTCGATTCCGGGCGAGCGGACGACGGCTTCGCCGGCCGAGTTCGGGACCGAAGCCGTGGACGAGGTTGAATACGCCCGCGGGAAGGCCCGCTTCGTGCATGACTTCTGCGAGCAGCGTCGCGGTCGCCGGCGTCTCCTCCGAAGGTTTCGCGACGATCGTGTTGCCGCAGGCCAGTGCCGGAGCCACCTTCCACGTGAACAGCAGCAGCGGCAGGTTCCACGGCGAGATGACGCCGACCACGCCGAGGGGACGGCGGATCGTGTAATTGAGCGCGCCACCGTCGGGCGCCGCGCTTTCGTAGAATTCGCCGCCCGCAGCCCGGATCACGTTCGCGAACGTCCGGAAGTTGGCAATGCCGCGCGGCACGTCGAGTGACCTGGCGAGTTGCGCCGGCTTGCCCGTGTCGCCGACTTCCGCAGCGAGGAAGTCTTCCGCGCGGCGCTCGATACCAAGCAGCGATCCCTGTCGAGAGCGTCGGCGCGCTGCTCTGCCGTCGCTGCGCCCCACGGCCCGCGCAACGCCGTGCGCGCGGCATCTACCGCAGCGGCGACGAGCGAATCGTCTGCTTCGTGGACGGACGCCCGTGACCTTGCCGGTCGCTGGGTCGACGTCATCGAACTGCCTGGTCGAGCCGACGAAGCGACCGCCGATGTAATTGCGGTATTCAGCGAGTGCCATGCTCGCGCGGCTCGTAAGACGCAGAATTGCACCATCCGCCGGCCGGTCTCAATCGATGTGGAACTGCACGACCGCCGCGCCAGCACGCCGTACGTCGCCCCGTAGCCGAGAACGCTCGCGCGGCGAAATCCTCCGGTGGCGCCCAGCACCCAGCCGAGGTGCTTGAATCCCATGTCGGCCTTCACGGCCTTGGCATAGTCGGCGGCTGCACTCTGCAGCGAGTCACCGGAACCCTTGCCGAGTCGCTCGAGAAACGCGCGATTCGCTGCGTCGTCTTCGGGCCGCACGACGTGGTCTTTGCAATGTCGATCTCGTGATCGAAATAGCTGCCTCGACAGGCCGCCGATGGCGATCAACGGCGGCTCGCCTTCCCTGTGCATGCGCCTGTTCCGCGGCGATAGCCCCAAGCTTTTCCGGTGCGTGCGAAGTCGTGGTAGACGTTGTTCGCGGCGACGACGGCCGGAATGCGGCCATCCGGGATTGACGAAGGCATTCGCGACGATGGTGCCGGTGTCGATCGGAAAGTCTCGTAGTCGACGGCCTTCGAGCGCACACCGGCAGCGGTGGCTGCGGCAATGCAGGCCCGCGCGAGATCGACGTCGCACCGCAGGTTCATCTGCAGATCGCCGTACTCATACCAGTTCTCGTCGATCATGACGTCCGGAACTATGCGGCGCGCGTCTGCCACAGTTCGTCGAGCACCGCGATCCATTGCGTCGAGTAGATCAGAAGGACATCGGGCCGCGACTCGCGCAGCGCCCCGCCGGCGCGTCGAGCCGCGTCAGCGAGCACCTTCCGGGGCGGATTCTCGCCTCTCAGCAAGGGCAGAGGATTGCCGGGCAGCAGGAAAGCCGAGACGACGGGCATGGCGGTTGCTCCGTGCTGAGATTGAGAAACGGATGTGGCAGTCAGGCGGCGAGCCGCCATTCCATCACGGCGTTACCCGTACCTATGACGGTTCCGTAGCCGTGAAGCTCCGCGGGCACGGACGGATAATCCATCGCGGAGATCATCCACGGGAAGGCACCCGACTTGACCTCGGCGAATGCCTCTTCGACCCACTCGGGGAACAGCCGCATGACTTCGCGGATCTCGCCGCGACGCATCAGCTCGATCATTCGCATGTCCCACTGGTAGCCCTTGTAGCTTTGCGGATGCTCGCAGGTCATGTCCTCGGGCAGCTCGGGCTCTTCCTGGAAGTGGTAGTGCGAGAACGTGTTCGAACAGAGGAGTACGGCGCGTTTGCCGCTCTTTTTCGATCGCCGTGCGTGTCGCGACGCCGAGTTTTTCCATCTCGTCGACACCCTTCTCGAGCGTCAGGTAGTACGGTGAGTTGTTCGCCAGAAATACCGACGACAGGGATGTCCCATTGGGGACGGATCATGTGCAGCGTCGTGATGGTGCCGTAATCGACGCGGAAATTCGGGTTGCGCATCATCTTTGCGGTGAGACCGAGCGCGCGCTTCGTTACAGCAGGCTTCAGCGAGTTCGACGTCGACGGCAAAGTCGAAGCTGTAGCGGAACAGGTTCGGAAAAATCGGATCGACGGACCGGCCGCGCATGCGGGGAACGCCGAGAAAATGATGTCCGACGAGCGTTTGCCAGTGCGGTGAATGCACCAACAGCACATCGGGTTTGAGTTCATCGATGCTCTTGCGTGCCCGCTCATATCCCCAACGCAGCGTCTCCCAGCCGCCCTTCGATCGCGGCTCGTTCTGGGCAGGATTTTCCGCATAGACGAGGTGCGGCGGATGAGGCGCGACGAAGCCCGCAACGATGCGACCCTGAGCCATTGGAACCTCCTCGACAGTGGGCGTGGCGTTGGTCTCTACGATCTCAATATATGAGAGCGGTGCAACTGATATTGAGATCGATGCTAGTATCGGACCTGTGAGGGGTCAAGCGATCCAGACATGAGCAAGTCGCTCCGAGTCGCACGATAGTCGGTCAAACACGACGCCGGGTGCACTGGAATCGACTGCGAGAAGAACTTCAGCGTTGCGCTCGCACGACAGAAAATGACGTGAGCTTGACAGCCTTACGGAACCCATTGAACTATCGCCCGGTCTTTGCGCCCGGTACTTTTTCTTCGCCTCGAACTCATGAGGCGCGCAGCTCGAACCATAACTCTGTGTACCAGACCCACATAGGGGGATCGATGCAACCGTCTCGCCGCCTCCAGCGCTCCGTCGCACTCGCGCTGCTCCCGCTCGTCACCGTATCCGCGTATGCCGCCGAGAACACCGTTCTCGAGGAGATCATCGTTACCGCGCAGAAGCGCGACCAGAACATCCAGGACGTCGGTATCACGATGAATGCGTTCGAGCGGCGATCAGCTGGATGCACTCGGCGTCAAGTGCACGAGCTACGACGTTGCCGCGTTCACCCTGAGCGCATGCATATTTCCGGCGCGCTCGCGGGCAGAACTCGCAGTTCGCGATTCGCGGTGTCGTGCAGAACGACTTCAACGACATCGTCGAGGCGCCGAACGCAGTGTATCTCGACGAAGGTTATATCCCGATCGCCAACGCGCAAACGTTCGGCCTGTTCGACATCGAGCGTGTCGGAAATCCTCAAGGGACCAGCCAGGGCACCCTGTTCGGACGCAATGCGACGGGCGGCCTCATCCAGTACATCTCGCGCAAGCCCACGTTCGACAAGGTCGACGGCTGCATCGAACTCGCGACCGGGATGTACGACTCGCCCGAGAATCCGTGGAGCCAGCGTATCGACGCCGCGTTGGGCGGGCCGCTAGGCGAGCGTGTCGCGGCGCGAATCGCGGGCTTTACACGAACACGGACAACTACCTGATCAACGAATACCCAGCACGGTCGCCGGCGCCGGGTTTCGCGTCGGGTGCCGGATCGCCAGGTGAGGGCGCCGGAGCCGACATGGGATCGAACGAAACCTATGCCGTGTGCGCGGCACGATCGACTTCAAGGCGACCGACGATGTGTTGCTGCGCGTCTCGGCCAACTACGCAAAGACGCAAGGTGTCGACCGGTCCCTATCAGTCGATCCTGACGCATCGCCGTGCTCGACGCACAGGGCGAGCTGATCGACGTCCGAAACATCGCGGCGAACGAGACACGGCTCGATCCAGGGTAATGCCGACGGCGGCGCTAACGCCATCGATGGCAGCAGCTTCAGCCCGGGCGGTGCACTGCCGCCAGGTGTGCTTCCTGCCCGCCCGGTGGCGGGTGGCGACTTCTTCGGCTATATCGACCCGGACGGTGACTGGCTGGCGGACGAGCGGCGACTTCGCGCTTCAAGGATCTGGGGCGAGACCGAGGCGACCGGCGTCCAGGGCCGGCTCGAATGGAATTTCGACAATCGCACGCAGCTCGTCGCGATCACCGACTGGAAGAACTACCAGAAGGCGCTCTTCATCGACGTCGACTCGGCGCCGGTCAATCAGCTCGCCAACTTCGGCGCCGTCGATGCAGACAGCCTGTCGCAGGAAGTCACGGCTCAGCGGCGAGAGCGATCGCACGCGCTGGGTTGCCGGCGTTTACTACCTCAACATCGACACCGACTCGGACAACGGCCTCAAGGCGCCGGTCAACAGCATCATCTTCGACCTGTTCGGTGCCCCGTTCGACATCGGCGTCGTCGCGGCACTCAGAAACGACCTCGTACAGCGGATTCGGTCAGATCGAGTTCGACATTCACCGATACGCTGACGCTTCACCGCTCGGCGCGCGCGTGATCCAGGAGGAGAAGGACTACCGACATGAAGGCCAACGGGTTCTTCATCGTGACTGGCCCAACGACTCGACCAACGAAGGAGCCAACCGCTGCCGAACGTGCCTCTCGCCCGGCGCGCCGTTCAGCTTCGCCGACGAGAGCTCGGACACGCTCGTGGGCCGGCGAGGCGCAGCTCGACTGGCGGCCGCAGGACGGCTGCTGGTCTGGCAGCGTGAGCCGCGGCGTGAAGGCCGGCAGCTATAACGCGCCGCTGCTCGGCAGCTACCTCGGGTCCGGCGGCGATGCGTCGCTGCCGTACAAGCCGGAGGAGCTGATGGCTTACGAGGTGGGCTTCAAGTCCTCGCTCGAGCGACCGCACGCGCCTGAACGGCGCGGCGTACTACTACGACTACAAGACTCGCAGGCGTTTCTGTTCGTGGGCGTCGGTGGCGTCGTCATCAATGCGGACGCCGAGAGCTACGGAGCGGAGCTGCACTGCGAGACGACGCCGATCGATGGGCTCGACCTCTCCGTGGGCATCGCCTGATCGACGCGACGACCAAGGACGTCCCGCTGCGCGCAGGGTCGCCGCTGCCGCCGCGCGACGTCGAGCCGACTGTACACGCCGGAGTGGCAGGCCTCGGCAATGGCGCGCTACGCGTGGGCCGCGCTCGGCGGGCAGATGAACGTGCGAGCCGACGCCAGCTACAGCGACGTATTACTTCTACAACCTGCGCAACTTCAGCGCGGACAAGCACGACTCGTACGTGCTCGTCAACCTGGGCATCGGCTGGGCGTCTGAGGACGACTCGTGGCAGGTGTCGCTCGATGCCCGCAACGTCACCGATGAGCAGCGCCGGTATGCAGGGCTACGACCTCGCGTCGCTCTGCGGATGCAACGAAGTGTCCTATCGTCCGCCGCGCTGGTATGGCGTGTGTCGCTCGCTCGCGCTCATTCTGAGGGCCGCCAGGAATCCGGAGGCTTTGCCATGTCCGCTGCCAGCTCTGACTGCCCTCGTAGGGGACCTGCTGAACGGCCGGGTCGAAGGTCGTCGACCTGCACGCAGACGTTGTCGCCCGGATTTCCCGGTGCTCGAGCTGCCGCCGCAATTCGACAGTGCGCGCCGCTCAAGGTCGAGCAGGTTTCGAAATACGATGAAGCCGGGCCCGGCTGGTACTGGAACAACTTTTCGTGCAACGAGCACACCGGCACGCACTTCGACGCGCCGATCCACTGGATCACGGGCCGCGACCTTCCGAACAACTCGACGGATACTCTGCCTGTCGAACACGTCGTCGGCCAGGCGTGCGTCATCGACTGCAGCAAGCAGGCGCACGCGAACCCCGACTACCTGCTGACGGTCGACGACTGCAGGCGTGGGAGCGCTCGAACGGGCGCATCCCCGCGAAGTCATGGGTGCTCATGCGGTACCGACTGGTCGAAGACACGCGATGTCAGCTCGCTACAAGAACATGAACGAGACCTGGCCAGCACACGCCGGGCCCGACGCCGGAAGCGATCCGGTTTCTGATCGACGAGCGCGACATCCGCGGCTTCGGCACCGAGACGATCGGCACCGATGCGGGCCAGGCTCTATGCAATGTCGATAGCCGCAGTATCCTGCCCATCATTTTCTGCACGGGGCAGGGCGCTACGGGCTGCAGTGCCTGACCAACCTCGATCAGCTGCCCGCGACGGGCGCGGTCATCATCTGCCCGCCGCTCAAGCTCAAGACCGGGTCGGGCAGCCCATTGCGGGTCCTTGCACTGTGGGAGCGCTGACCGGGAACTGCGCGCGAGTCGCCGCTCGCGACCTTCAGGCTCGAGAGCTTGGCCGGTCGGCGAAGGGCCGTCCGCGTTCGATTGAACGACCGAGGCTGTCGTCGGGGTTGTCGACCGCCCCGAGTCTGGTCCGGGGCTGCTCGCCCGGTTCGTAGATTGCGGCCCCTGAACCGGCTCGGCGCGGGTCGCCGCAGCGCGCTGCGGAGTCTTCCGCAGTGCTGTCTCACAGATCACGAGTCGGATGCGAAAGAGCTGATCAGCCCTCAATTCGCAAGGTAATCAAAATTACGTCTCTTGGTCCCGCTGATTCAGACCACGATCAACGAGGAAAACTGGACATGACGGCTGAGCGCCTGGAGGTCGATGAATATTTCCTGTCTGCTGCGAACCCGTTGGCGACGGCGGATCAGCGGGATGTCGAGCAGCGTAAGCGATGGCGCTCATGGATTCTCCGGCTTATGGGCGAGCACGCGCTGCGACAGAGAAGCGCTGGCGCGAACTGGCAGGATCCTCGCCAACGGAGGAGGGCTGGGATCGCTTTCAGACACTGATTGACGAGTGCGCGTTCGCGAATCTCTTGAAGGCGTTGAATGGCGATCCGAATTTTCCGCGTGTCGTCCGGATCGTGATGCCGCCGCATGACTGGTTCGGCATGTCCGTGCCGGGATCACGCTTTGGGGCGGCCCTGGCGCAAACCAGAGCTACGCGATCATTCCGGTGGATTACGGCGGGCGATATCGAATCCATGGTCGCTGGATCGGCGCGCCGCCGGCTGACCACAATTACACGCTGTCCCCCAACGCCTACTTCGCGAACTCGATCGCCACGTTCCACCATCACGATCTCGGTGGTGGACGACGATGCCCGCTTCACGTTGACCGTCGGGCCGGAAGCGGCGGCGCAGGAATCACATCCAGACCAGGCCAGGCGCGCAGTACCTTTTCATCCGCTTGCTGTCGCTCCGACTGGCGCCAGGCGGCGACCGCGTTGAGGTTGAGGCGCTGAACGCGCCGAGGACGGAACCGTGGAGCGACGAGCAGGTGCTCGCACGGGCGGGACAACTGGCGCTCGATGATGCCTCGGGGATGCATTACTGGGTGCGCTTGTACGAGAACCTGCCGTCGAATGCCGTTACGGCGCCACTCCTCACCGATGATGTCGGCGGGCTGGTGTCGCAGACGACGAGCTTCGCCCGGATCGTGCTCGCCGACGATGAAGCGTTCGTCATCACCGTCGACCCGGCGGGCGCCGCCTTCCACGACGTCCAGCTGAACGACTACTGGTTCAATTCGATCGGCGACTATTACGGGCGCTCCGGCACCACTGAATAACGCGCAGACCAGGCTCGGCGCGGATGGCACCGCGACCTATGTCGTGTCGCGCGAAGATCCGGCGTGCACAACTGGCTGGACCCCAACGGGCTCAGGGAAACGCTGTTCGTCGCGCGCTGGCAAGGCTGCCGCGTGTGCCAGGAGTGACGGACGCCGTCGATCGCAGCCAAGCTCGTCAAGCTGCGCGGGCTGGAGTGCGGCGTTGCCACCGGACGTCGCGCGCGTGAGTGCGCAGCAGCGGCGCGCGCAGATAGAGGAGCGGCTCGCGCACTATCGGTTGCGGCTGGCGATCTAATCTTTGAATTGCAGTTCGGTGACGGATACCAATGAGGAACGGAGCAATGGCAGAAGATTCAAACGCGTCCACGAAGGATCCGAGAAGGTCTGGGTTCCACCACCGCGCCTCGGAATGGGTCAGCCGTCTCAACGAAGAGGGCCGATGCATGGATATCCGCGGAGTCGTGCCGCTGGCGCCCGACTCGTTGATCAACTCGGCCATCCGCCACACGGGCTATTCGGATCTTGGCGTGGATGACTGGCGCGAGCCCTTTTGAGGGTCCTGCTGCCGATCATTCGACGAAGATGCGAGACCTGAACCTGATGGGGCGAATCAGGGTCCGACACGAACTCCTCGTGCTTCTGCAAAACCGTCTGCAAGTTGAAGCCACCTACAAGCAGCACCCCGAGATCGAGAACGAAGAGATCGTCAAGCCGCTGACATCATCGGCCAGGGGCGTTCGGGCCATCGTTCTTGCTGAACCTGCTCTCGGCCATTCCTGACAATGGCCACATCATGACGTAGGAAGCCATGTTCTCGTGCCCGCCGCCGGAAGCGAAGACCTACTCCACCGACCCGCGCATCGAAAAGGCCCACAAGCTGGCGGACTGGTGGAACCGGGTGGTGCCGGAACTGGCCTCAATGCACGAATACTCTGGCTACATTCCACAGGAAGACGTGCCGTTGATCGCGCACAGTTTCCGTTCGGTGGGTCATTTCATGGTGCTGGGAGAGGTCCATCGTTATTCACGAATACATGGCGGCTGCCGACCTCGAGCCAGGCTACCGTTACCACAAGCGGATACTGAAAAACTCCTGTGCAACGGAAGAATCCCAGGGAAGCAGCGGATCCTGAAAAACAGCGCTTGCCTGGCAAGAATTGGCTCCCCATCCTCAAAGGTTTATCCCGACGCCCGCTTCGTGTGGCCGCACCGCGATCCGACCAAGTCCGTGGGCGGTCCACCGCCAGCCTGATCGGCTCACGCCATCGCTGTGGGCAGGGACGGATCGTCCATTCAAGGGCGCATCGCTGGATCAATACATGGATGTCCTTACGGTGCTGCAAAGCGGCTCACCGATGTGATCGCCTTGATGGAGTCTGGCGTGCTACCGAAGGAGCGCGTCCACAACCCGCCGTATCGCGACCTGGTGAGACTGACCCGGTTGAGACGGCGGCGAAGATTCACGACTATTTTGGCTTGCCATTGAGCGCGGCAGAAAGTCGGGCGGCCCTGGAGGCGTATATGCGCCAGAATCCTGGAACCAAGCGACCAGCCCACAAGGTGAGCGCCGAAACGAGGGCGGCCGTGGATAAGAGACCGCCCCGCTTTCAAGCGCTGCCAGGATTATTTTGGCGTGCCCGACGAGAGCTAAACTCGGCGCGCGTCACTGGCGTGTCGGCGTAAAAGCATCGCGCTTGCTTTGTAGGAAGACGGTGCGGCGTACGCTGGCGAAGGTCTGTCGAAACGATCTTGCCGTCGCTCCAACGACGAAGGTATCGGTGCCCAGCGGAATGTCATCGCCGACGCTCCAGGTGATATAGGCGATGCTTCCGTCGACTCGCAGGCTCCGTGAGTGAGAAACGATCAATGGCTCCTCGGGTAGCGAAGCTGATGAAGTCCGCGAAGAAGCCAGATGAATTTCCTGCTTCCCTTGATAGATCTCGGTTTCACTGTGAAGCCGCGCATCTTCGTCATAGTCATCCAGTATGTGGCAATGCGCCTCGCTCCAGGAAGGCTTGCAGGTGGTTGCGAACGACGGTTTCGGTGACAGATGCTATGCGATCATGACAATCTCCTTCGATCGAAAGATCTGGCAAAAGCGCGTCAGCGCTTGACGATGACGATTCTCCAGATACTCACCGGCACGACCAGCGACGATCTGCCGGCGACGTTCAATCGTTCCAGCAGCGACGATGTCCCGTTCCAGCTTAGATCTGCGTGGCCGCATCGAGCGACGCGCAGCGGCCTTGCTGGCCGCGTCGGTCCGTAGAAATCTGCTGGAAGATCTGAATCCAATGCGCGCGCTCGAGGCGTAGCGGAAGATTGAATGCCGGCGACGCCGCTGGATGTCCACTGGCCACTGCGGTCCCGGAAGAGTTCCACGATGCGGGGGCTCCGGTTCCCCACAGCGCCGGGGACTTGAGTCCTGACCGGCAGGCGGAAGATAGGCGCCGATGACCTTGAAGAGCTGGGCCGATGAAGCCTCTCCGGGCGTCCAGTTGGCCAGAGGCCGATGCGGCCGCCGTAAGGTCGCGCAGCACCTGCAGCATTTGCGCGGGCTGGGCGGGCGTGGTCGGGCGGCAGAACACATGGCGCCGGAACGTGGACAGCAGCGACGTCGAAGCTCGCATCGGCAGACGGGAGGCCTTCCGCATCGGCCACCCGGAAGGTGACTTGCAGTCCTTCCGCCAGCCGCGCGCGCGGCAGCCCCTGTCGAGCAGTCGGGTACGTAGTCGGTCGAGGTGACTCTGAGCAAAGACGCGGCGCGCAGCGCCGGGCGTCGCGTTTGCCATTCCCAGCCGCGACGTCGAGCACCCGCTCGCCCGCGCGCACGCCGACCGCCTTCGGCAGGCGACCCGCCGACGATCTGCAAGGTGGTTCCGATGACGGCGAGGTCGCCGCCTCGCCCAGGCTGGCCTGCTGCTTGGCCTTGATGGCGGGCGAAGTCCGGGCTGTGTCGGCGGCCTGGCTCACGCCGCGCGAGCGGCGCGCGGGTATCGGTTGCTTGCACGATGGTCTCCGTTAAGTGCGCTGGCTCGCCTCGATCAGCGGGCGCTGCAGTAGCATGTGGAATCCACACTCCCTCTGCCGCTCGTCCTGCGGAGTCGCCGGAAATTGGATCGTGCAGTCCGGGATCGCCACAGGCGCCTGTTGCGGCCCCTGGCAGCGAAGCCAGGACGGGAACCAAGCGCGTGAGGACCGACCATGAGCCACGATGTACTTTCACTGACGTGCTGCGCAGCGTGCAGCTGGCGCCGGGCGGCTCTTCTATTACGTGAGCGGACAGCCGGACCTGGGCCGCGGAGGCTCCTCCGCCGCGCTCGCCATCAGCAAGCGGGCGGTGCTGCCTGATTCGGAGCACGTATGGAGATATCGTCGTCGTGCCACGCGGCGGCAGCTGCCGGGGGCGATCGTGGGCGAACGCGCCGGTGCAGTTCTTCGGCAGCCGGCGACATCATCGTGTTTCCGCATGGCGATTCGCACGTGATGTCAGAGCGCGCCCGGCATGCGCGCGCGCAGGCTGACGTGCCAGAGCTGTTTCGACCAGCAAGGCCGAGCAGCTTGCCGTTCAGCTTGTCATTTCGACGGCGCCGGAAGCGCCCAAGGAGACGATCACGACCGATGAGGGCCACGGAAGCGACGCTGGTGTGCGGCTTCCGCGGCTTGCGATCTGCGGCCACTCTAATCCGTCCGATTGATCGACAACTGCCGCGGCTCTTGCATCTCAGGCGCGACCGAAAGCACTGGCTGGACTGCTGGCGCTCATGCGGCAGGCCGTGGCGGAATCGCGGAACAAGCGACCGGGCGGCGTAGCGCCATGCTGGAGCGAATGAGCGAGTGTGGATGATGTTCGTCGTAGCCAGTGCGCCGCCACGTCGAGACGCGCTTCCGAGGACAGCTCGGCGGCTGGCTGCAGGCGGGTTGCGCGACCGCTTCGTCGGCCGCGCGCGCACGCCTCATTGCACGATGCTCGCGCAACCGAGTGGACGGTGGACGAGCTGGAGCCGGCGAGTGAGGCTTGTCGCGCTTCCGTCTCCTGCAACGAGCGCTTCGGGCAGTGACCGGACGGCCACCAGATGCAGTATCTGACGAACTGGCGCATGCAGGTTGGCCGCGGCGCTTCTGCGCAGACACCAATGCAACCGTCGCGTCGGTCGCGCAGGTGACGTCAGGCTACGATTCGGAAGCGGCGTTCGCTCGCGCGTTCAAGCGACTGCGGCAAGCCACCCGCAGCTCGCGATGGCAGTTGCTGCAGCCGGCGTATAGCGCTGCGGGCGCGCCGCTGCAGTTCAACCATGAGAGGTCGGCCCACACATGGGCGAAGCAATCGGTTTCTGCCGCTGCGCTCACGAGCCCAGATCGACCGTACCACTTCCCATTTCGATGCTCGGATCTCGGCTTCAGGCGACCTGACCCTGAGTCTTACGCCATGCAGGTGCTCGATGGCCGAAAGGGCTCGACGAGTAGTTCTCGCTGACCTGCTGGAAGTTGGCCGTGCGAGATTGGCAACAGGCTGATCAGCTGGCACATGAAGTTCCACGGCGTTGTCCCAGCTTGCGTGACTCCACGAACTGTGCGACGCGGCTCGCCTTCGATATCAAGTCTGGAAACGGGAGCCGTGCAAGCTCAGATGGTCGTCACCGATCATTCCAGATCCATCCGGTCGCCGTTCGACCGTCCTCGAACCAGCTTCCTAACGCAGAACGTCCGCCCTGACGAAGTGCAGTGCGGCCTCGTCCCATACCACTCCATGGCCCAACCTGCTTCATGCGCCTTACTGGAATACGCCGTGACGCCAGACCCGCGTTCGAACACAACTGGCGGTTAGCATAACGCCGGCGGCAGAAACATAAGCTGGCGACTCCGCGTGACCCGCTTCACAGTTTTAGATCCCGCGTTCACTTTGACACAGGTCAGGGTGTGTCGGTGGCGCTCGCCGGCACGAGCTTACAGCCGCGGAACGCCAGATTCCTCCTTTCGATGCCGACTGCTGCGCCGCTACGACCGTTCGCGTACGTCCTGCTCGGCAGCTACGCACGCAAGCGAGGCCGGACGCGCGCGGTGCGAATCGGCATGCTGGCTCGCGTGGCGCTTCGCTGTCTCATGGACTGATCATCATCAGCGGAGCCCGTGCGCATCATCCGCTCTCGGATTCCTGGTTGGCCTGATGCATCGTCGAGTGCACTGTAATCATGACCAGGCCACCGGGCGTGGTACCGGCGCAGCCAACGGCGGGGCCGAGAGGCGAGGACGATGAAGCAGGCTTCGAAGGTGTCGCGCTCTGGCGGGTTCCGCTGCTCGTGGCTGCCGATCGCGATGCTGGTGGCACGACCTCGCGCAGGCTGCGGATGCCCGGCCAAAACCGGAATCCCGGCTCCAGGCCGCCGCCGTGCTGAAGTCCATGGCGGAGTACCTGGGGCGTTTCTCAAGGCGTTCAGCTGCACATCCAGCAGCAGCTTCGAAGTCGACCACAGGCCAAATGGCCAGCAGATCGAGTTGCACGAAACGCGCCGCGCCATCGCTGGCGCGGCCCGGATCGCCCCTGCGCATCGAAGAGGTGGCCAGCGACGGCACCAGTGACCTGACCCTTCGGGATTCGGCGAAGCAGATCACCGTGCGTTGAGCGCGGATGGAAACGCGTCTACGCGCAGGCCCCGCAGCCGCCGCTCGCGTCCGAGGATGCACCGGTCTACTTCGTCCGCGACCTTCACGATGCGGGGATGCCACTCACGGCGCTGATGCTGTCAACTTCCGTGTTGCGCACCAGGAGCTTCCTGCCCTGGCTGGGCGCGAAATCTGATCACGTCGAGTACCTCGCAGATCAGGGGCCAGCGTGCACACACACACATCGCGGGCCGGGGGATTCCGAAACGGCTTCAGATCTGGATCATATGCGGCGAGGCGCGCAATTCGCCGCTGCCGCTTCGCATCGTGATCACCTCACAAGCTGGCACCGGCCCAGCCCACGTTCGCGGCCGACATTTCGGACTGGAATATCGGCCCGGAGTTTTCAGACAAGACGTTCCAGTTCTCCGCGCCTAAGGATGCCTGTAAGATTCCGGCGTTGCCAGTGCAACGGCAGCACCCGACGCGCCCGCACACCGCAGCCGGCAGCCGCCGGCGAGGTGAAGCCAAGGCGAAACCCACGGTCGCATGGCGTGTCCCGGAATTATCGCTGCCGTGTCCTCGCTTCAGCCTGGGTGGTGTGCCGTCACATGGCGGCATCGCCCGGCGGCCCGGCCCCGCGCGGGGGCAGGGCGGTCAGCTTTTTGCTTCTGGCGGCCCGGCGCAGGCGGAGGGTTTTCCGGGCGTCCTCGCAACGGCCCAGCGCACCCGCGCAGCGTCCTAGCGCACGCGCCCAGCAGCGCCGCCAGCACCTGCTCAGCGTCCGAGGCGACGACCAACGCCGGCGTCGGCGCCAGCACACCTCGCAGCTCCCGTCGGGCCCTGGTGCCCACGTCCGCCGTCCGCCTCGCAGCTTCCGTCGGGCCCCGCCGGCGGGCCCGGGAGGAGTCGGCAAGTCAGCGAGTGGGCGGCGTAGGCGGAGTCGGTGGAGTCCGGTGGAGTCGGCGAGCGTCGGCGGCGTGCAGGAGCCGGTGAGCAGACGGCGGCCCCGGGCGTCCTGGTAGACTACCTGCTCCCCTGTTTACGCTCCGCCTCCTGTACTACGGGGCTATTTACGGAGCCTCGGGGCTACTACGACGATGACTGGATGTGGGGCGTCGCGGTCGGCTTTTCGCAACTCATCGCTGCGGTCGCCGCAACCGCGGCCGCCAGTGACGGACGATGATGACGATGCCACGACGACCACGACTACGACGACCACGATCAACAACGCCACGACCACGGTGCCGTGGGCGGTCTGCCGTGGGCAGGTCCCGGTCCTGGGCGAACAGGACGGCCAGTGACTTCCACTACCACAGCGCGGCCCAGCTGGCTTTATGTGTTGGCGTATGGTGGAATCGGCCCGATCTACATGCCGGTGGCAAAGTGCGCCGGGACGGCCGCGTCGCGCCGCCGCCTGACGGGCCACCGGCGCAATCGAGGCCCGACATCGAGCCGGGGCCTGGCGTCACGGTGCCGTTCCAGCCCTCGTCACTGAGGCGTCACGCCGCGCGGGTTATGGAGCCGCGGGATCTGCAATCTTCGAGCCGCGATCCTGAAGTCCCAGCGCTTTGAGTGCGCTGGCGCTCGGGCCGCTATCAGAGCCGCACCCTCGGATGCAGGTCGAATGGATCTTTTCGTAGACCGACCGAGCGTTGGAACGCTCCTGCTCCGGTCGTAATGCGCATCCGGCTCTTGTGGTGCGCGGGCGAGAAGTGCGTGCCACCCTCGATGACGCGTCCGTTACTTCCTCCATTGCCACGAAGTCGTACGCCGTGAGAGTGACGTCCCTGGAGACGCTGTCCGGCGCGTGATAGTTCCATCCAGTGTGACCTCCGTGTTGGTAAGTCTGCAATGCCAGAAATATAGTCGCTCATCGCGAGGAAGGCCGGTGGACGCCCATCACACTTATGCGCGAGCAGCGTGTGCTCCTCGGTGCTGGCGGGAAGTCAACTCGACGCACTGATTCTCGCCGCGGGCATCCAGCGGCGTAGTCCAGGCGTCGGAGCCGAAGATCCACGAGTCGATAGCCGCGTTCCGCCGGCGCTGTTTGGCGATGGCGCGTAGTGTCATCAGGCCGTGTTCCCGGGACGGGACCCAGGTGGTCATATAGCGTGACCGTGGCGAGCGCCCCTGCGGCCGACGACCCTGCAAGTTGCGATCCAGTGGCCCCACAAATCCTGTTCGAGAAGTTGCGCCCCGGTAGAGCAGCCGGCGCGGCGCTCCCAGCGCAGCGACCGCAGGAGGAGGTGTCGAAGAGTGATGAGGCGGTGGGCGGTCATCGGCGTCGACCTCCACGCGATTCGCCGGGTGGACTCGCGCCGAATTTTTCGCACCTGTGTCTGGTTCAATGGCATGCGGGCGTGGCCCTATTTTCGGCGCTGTGTGTGAAACGCGACTGGGCGACAGATCGCGGCTCGCCGACGACGCTGACTCGTTCGTGAGGAAGGGACGTGCCAGGCGGTGCGCGCCGAACCCAAGACGGTGGCGGAGATAGGTCCTTAAAACGCTTCCGGCCTGATGCATCTCGATACGCCCCCGCCACCGGAGGTGGAACGTCGACTACGCAATGCGCACGGCGCGTGCTTGCCATGAAGGAGCCCGAAGGCGGAGATGAATTGCCGCCGGTGGACTCCGGCGCAGGGGAGATCAGCCGTGGTACGGCGTCCCAGCCCATCAACTCTGGTCGGGCACCGTAACGGACGAGGTTGCGAAGCCCTTTTACTGAACTCCGTCTTGTAATTGCATCCGGTGGGGTTTCCGGGTCGTTACCTTCCCAGAACCGATGCCACCAATCGGTTATTTCTCCGAGTGTGACTTCCTCGAATGTCCACTCTCCTGGGTTTGACTGAAGAAATACAGCCTTGCCGTTAATACGGCGGCTATCGAAAGAAAAAGCGTGAGATCCACCGGCAGCTGTAAAGGCCGACGCTGAATAAACGTATGCCCGGTACGCCTGCGGCGATGTGCGATCGGCGCATCATCCCGTGAGCGTAATCCGTCGTGAACCCGCCACACGTCCGTGTCCGTCCGCTCCGCTGCCATCGCCCCCTCTCAGTCCCCTTTTCTTTGATCTTCCGCAACCGCCCAACGCCCAGCGCCGCGTCCTGGCTAGCCACGATTCCGCGTAGCTCCTGTGGCTTTCTGAAGTCAGGAGACGGTGTCGTCCGCTTCCCGCATCCGGGCGAGCAGCCGCCCGCGCTTTGACCCAGCGCGAGTCAGGCTCCGGACGCACTACCCGGGTGGCGCCAACCGAGTAGCCGGGTCTCGCCCTCAGAAGGGTGGACTGCTTGAAAGCGAACTGATATCTTCACAGCCGTGGCCAGCCCCAGGGTCGATCCACGGCGCTCAATCAGCGGGCACCGTCCTCCAAATTTATCGGCCAGAGTGTGGCGAACGCCGTGAGTTCGATCTTCGAACCGCAGCGCGACATGGCGCTTCACCGCATCTGCATGCGCCCGATCGTGGCCGTGCAGTACAATTCAGAGAGGACTCGTCGTACCGAAGAATGGCAGCTCGGATCGATCCTGTCGAGCGCGCTGGGGCGTTGCCGGCCGCTGGCGGCAGTGAAACAGGCACGAGCCGCGCCGGACTTCTCGGCGCAGGCGTCGGTGGCGGGCAAAGACTTCCAAGTTCTCGCTCGCGTGAGGCGCTGAAGAAGGGCCCGGTCGTCGTCTGACTCCGCTCCACGTCTGGCGTACACCCGGCGGCTGCGTTTATCGAAGCTCACACAGCGTTTTGCGATCAGCCAGGACAAGTTCCAGGGCGGCCGGAGCGTCGATACTGGGCGTTTCGCACGCGACAAGCATCGCGAGACTCAACGATTTCTCGGCCGATCCGGGTAGCACCGCGCGGGCAAGTTCCGGCGGCATCCGACCCCGAGCGACGCAAGGAATCCGCGAAGTCTTACGATCTGAAAGGTGATGGATAAAGTGGCGGGCGCCAAGGCACACGCTGCCGGGACGGAAATCGATGCACGCGCGTTTACCGAGCGCACCACGTTCATGTCGTCGCCCGAATTCCAAGATCGTGGCAGTCTTTCTCGCCGGCGGACGACAAGATCTCCCCGGCGGACCACGTCACGAAGTCCCGGAAGCGGCCAAGGGGCTCGCGACCGGTGCAAGCGATGCTGAATCCAGCGCAGCAGGACGCGTGGTGGCGAGGACCAGACCGCGGATCACGACATTCTGCTCGGTCGAGGAATATCCGCTGCTCGGATGCGGACCGGGCCCGCATGGCGATCGTCGCGTTCAATCGCCACGCACGAGTTCAATGCCCTTCACCTCGACATGGTCCCGGTTCTGGCGCGACATGCTCTATGAGGTGGAACGCAACCGGGATGTCCGCTGCGTGCTCTTCAAGGGCAAGCGGAAGCACTTCATGGCCGGCGGCGACATGTCCTCGGTTCTCAGCTACGAGGAAATGACCCCGGCGCAGCGCATGCACAACGGCGAGGGTCCGCCCGTCGCCTTCGCCCACATCGCTCAGATCATGACCGCATGCAGAAACCGATCCGTCGCCAGTGCAGGGCGCGGTCGCGGGTGCGGCGATCGGCTTTCTCGCGCCTGCGACGTGATCATCGCGGGCGAAGGCTCGTTCTGATTGGGCGGCGCACGTGCAGCTGCACGGCGGCAGCAACGACGGCTGCCTCAGCTACTTCCTCGCCGCGCAGTGGTTGGCCATCGCAAAGGCGCACCGAGATGGCACTGTTCGCCGAACGCATCAAGGCCAGCGAGGCGAAGGAGCTTAGCCTCGTCAACTATGTCGTGCTCGGACGAGAAACCGAGGAAGAGACAGCGAAGGTCGTCGCACGTTTGTGCAAGGGCCCACCATCGCCTACGGGCTGCATCAAGCGGCTGTTCCATCGCTCTCCTGGCAGAACTCTCCTTCCCGAGCAGAGCGATGCTCGAGGGCGAGCTCTATGGCAATTTCGCCATGCCGTCACGCGATGCGCATGGAGGGACTGAAGGCGTTCTTCGAGAAGCGACCGCCGCACTTCGTCGGCCGCTAGGATCATTCACGTCAGGCACGGGACTCGGGCGTCATCCCCATGCGCCCTGCACATAGGTGCGAGTTCCACAGCGTCCGTGATCAGGCCGTTCTCGACCTTGAAGACTTCTGATGCCGCACAGGCGCTTGTCGCCCTTGCGCACGGTCATCTCCCCAGATCCACGTCACGAACGGGCCCTCGCCGTGCAGGACCACTGCTGTGGAAATGCGGCTCGAGTGCTCGCGCGCTGCTGTTACGGATGCGGTCCATCTGCTCGGCGTGCGTCATCTCCGTGACCGAATTCGGGATCGTGGCCGTCGAACCGGATTCGCGACACAACCTGAGGATCCAATCGGCGTCCCCCTCATTGCTCGTGTGGCGAATGTAGAGCTCTCACGATCTCGACGGGCTTGATGGCACCACCGGCAGAGAGCACGCTACTTGCGAGCGGCTCGGCGTCCCTTCTTCGCCAGCCCCCACTGCTTCTTCCAGTCCTTGATCGTGTAGGGCGAAACCCCGAACTTCTTGCCGATCGCGGCGCTGGTCATCTGGCCCTGCTCCAGCAGCTTGCGCACGGAGGCGCGCACCTCGTCGCCGTAGCGCGCCGGCCGCCCTCGGCGGACGACCTTCTTCGCCGACGCCTGCTTCCGAATCGGCTGCGCGCCGTTGCCCGTCAGGCTCCCGCGCAACTTCGGCGATGGCGTACGGCGACAGCGAGAGGATGAGCGCGTCGACGCTGCGCAGGCCCACCTTGGCCGGCAAGGCCGTGAACTGGCGGGCCTTCCGGGCCGCGAGTCGCTTGCTCAGCAGGGCTCGCTGCCGCTCGATCTTCTTCAACTGCGCTTCCAGTGTCTGGATGGTCATGCTGGGGGATCCGTGGAGTTGGTCGATCACGCGATGCGACCGGGCGCGTATCGTATACGAGTCCGGGCGTGCTTGATTTGCCCGGTACCACCGCGCAGCAAGCAAATAAGCTCTGTCCACCCCAGATTAATCAGGGAGAGGAGTTATTTGCGTGTTAAAGGCATCGCTTCACACCAAGATAGCCACGGCAGTGCCTTCACCTCTGGATTGGTGGTGGCAACTGGGCTGTTTCACGCAGGACAAGCACTCGGGTTGAAATCGCCGGAGTGGAAGCGCCGATGAGCATGAGAATAAGTTGATCGCCAGCCTGTGTGCTGGCAAGTGCTACTGTGGCTAAGCGCGTGCCGAACAAAGCAGTGCCTGCCGGGTCACGCTGCGAGCGCCAGTTCTCCGAGTTGCGCAATCGCATTCCCGGCTGGGCTGGAGGCTCTGCTCGCGAGCCTCGCCCAGGTCCAAGCCCTCGGCATAGACGAACTGCCCGATGCCGATAAAGCGAAGAAATTGCCGCAGGTATGGCGTCTGCGTATCAGCTTCGTCGGCGTAGAGCCCAAGCCGCGAGTGACGAACACATAGCCTCGTTTCGTTCTGCAGCAAACCTTCCGGCCCAGCACCGTGGGCAAAGTCCTGCCTGCCCTGGTACGCAGGATCGAAGTGGACGCGCGCAGCGTAGAGGGCACGCCAGGTTGTACATCGGCACTCCCAGCACGATGGTCTCGCGCGCTTGATCTTTGATCAGTTCGTCGAGTACGATCGCTGCGCGCTGCCCGGGGTTCGATCTCCTGTGGACCCGATGGCGAACGCCTGAAAGCTGTTCGGCCGTCAGGTACCGGTTGCGCGTTGTGATCCTCGTCACGACTCGCCGTCAGGGTTCTGCTTCAGCCAATCGGCGACGGCACGCCTCGGCAAGCTGCGACGATCGGGCCGTTCGTCAGCCGAAGAGACTGGTGCGGATGTTCAACACGGTACCCACGCTGCACCTCCAGGCCTGTTAGAGGGCGATCTGTCTGCGCTGGCCATTGAACTATTGAATCACTTGAGATTGAAAAAGACCAATAACTCCAGCCTGCGCAGATCAATCGACCGGGTTGGGATATATGGTCGCGATGACGAAGGCCGAGGAGCGTTACTGGGCCCCGAATCACGCTGGAGCAGCGGCGGTGTTCCCGCGGCAGTCGTGGAAGCGGGCAGTTATGCGCTGGCGGCGGGAGCGACTGCACAAGAGTCAGCCCTCGAGCGACCCATGCGGTGCAGAAGCTGGAGAGTCGACCCTGGCCTGCGCGCGCGTTCGAGACACGGGGGCGCAAAGCCGTGCTGACGGCCACTGGACGGATGCTGCCACCTGAGCGCGCGCGGCCTTGCTGGAGGATGCGGGCGAGCTCGAACGCGCTGCGCCGCGGGTGTTTCAGCGGGCTGGGAAACTGAAATCAGTCTGGCCGTCGAGGTGCTCTTTCCCCCACGTGGCTGATGTTCGATTGTCTCCAGCCGCTTTCGCGACTGAGAGCCCGCACACGCGCATCGTGAATGGCTTTGAGACCGTGCTCGGCGGCACTGCAGAGAGCTTGCACAGCGGCGCCGCCGACCCGGCGATTTCGCCCAACGTTCCATCAGGATCTCGCAGGGGAACCGCTGAGCGGGACTGCAGGTCGCGCCGGTCGCTCATCCCGATCATCATCCGCCATTCACAAGCTTGGGCGCGAGATCGGCGTGCGTCGATCTGCGCAAGCGCAACGGCATCTGGTTGTCCGGAGACTGGGCTCACAGCGCGACAAGCGCGCGCTGACGGTCGAGGCCGAACAAGCGGTGGACTGTTACCTTCAACATGAGTTGGGCACCTCCATCGGCGCAGCAATCGCGAGGCCGCTGGGTTCGCATGGTTGCCGCAAGACAAGATCCGTAACGGAACCGAGGAGGGCTTCGCTGACGACTTGCCGCTGCGCGGTGGACGGGTTCGCACCGGGCAGCTTTACTTCGATCTTCGCGGGACCGCGATGCGGCTGGCCCGGAGTGTCAGAGACTTTCGCGGAGATCGTGCGAGAAGAAGTTGAGCTGAGATTGTCGTGCGCGTGCGAGGATCGCCAGCGGTGATCGATCTGCGGACTCGGCGCGCATCAAGCAGCAGCGAGTGGACGCCGCAATGCCGTCGAGCGCTGTGGCGCCACCCAGGCGGGTAGCTGCAAGTTCGCTGCAGCAAGGTTTCTCCCGCAGATGAGCGACAGACGAGGTGCCCGGAATCAGAAGAACCGTTGGGCGCGCGCTGCAGCAGCCAGGCGAGTGCAACTTGCGGTCGGCGTCGCACCGAGGCGCTTCAGCGACGTCGGATCAACACGGACGATTGCAGCGGGCTGAAGCCACCCTTCGAGTGGAAAGTACGGCATTACAGGCAGTGCCGTCGCGAGCCAGGTCGTCGATCAGGGCGTCATCAGCTCGATGCGCCAGGTTGTAGTGATTCTGCACGCAGACGTAAAGATCTTCGCAGATTCTCGCCGTCCTTCCGGCGATGCTGCGCAGAGTGACGTTGCTCAACTCCAATGTGACGGCACGAGTCCCTTGCGCCGCAACCTCGGCCAGCGCGCTTCAGCGGCGCTCGATCGACCGATCCCTTCTGCAGGCCCATGGGACGGCGAAAATGCCGCGCAGATTGATTCGACGCCGAGTACATCCACGCCCAGGTTGCGCAGGTTGTCGTGCACGGCCTGCGTCACTTCCTCCGGCGTGAGTAGCCGGCAGCCACGAAACCGCCCGGCGCTCGCCGGGTGCGCCGACTTTCGGGACGATAGTAATCGCGGTCGTTTGGATATGGTTGATGCAGCGCTTCTGGGCCGAATCAGCCGATTGGCGATGTGCGGACCGCAGAAGTCGCGCTTCGCCAGGTCGATGTGGTCTTCACGCCGCTCGCCACCGCTTCGCGCGCAGAACAGCTCAACGCCGCGTCGCGATCCTCGGGCGGACCGAACACGCCGGGCCCTGCGGAGCTGCATGGCGTCGTAGCCGAGTCGCCGTACCGTGGCGGCCGCCGAGGAGGGAATAGGTGCCTGCCCGATCGATCGTGGACATGACGATCTCCTCGAGAAGTGGCGAGTCGCCGGAACCGGCATCATCTACCTCTTTCGAGGGCTGGCTGCGCGGAGTGCTAGCGCGGGAGGGGTCCATATACGGACTTCGGATGATCCCGCACGGAGGCGTCACGTAGTATTGGCTGCGGATGGGGGAACTTGGGGGCCGGGTGTCCCTAATCGCGGAGCTGAAGCGTCGCAACGTCTCTCGAGTGGCGGCGCTTTACCTCGTCGCAGCCTGGGTCCTGCTGCAGGTCGGCGAGCTGCTCTTGAGCCTGCTCGGCCTGCCGGCCTGGAGCAACAAGCTGCTGTTCGCCGGGCTCGTGTTGGGTTTCGTGCCGGCGCTCATTTTCTCCTGGGTGTACGAGCTGACACCGGAAGGCTTGAAGCGCGAGCACGAGATCGAGCGCAACGCCTCGATCACGGCAGCAGACCGGCCCGCAAGCTCGACCTCATCGTCGTCGGTCTGCTCGTCGTCGCGATCGTCGTCGTGGCCGTCGGCGCGGTTCATTCCGCGCACGGCGCCCATTCCGGCCGCAACGGATGCGCGCGTCAGGAGCGTCGTCTTGCAGAAGGCACCGGTTCAGGCAGCGGCGAAGTCCATCGCGGTGCTGCCGTTCGTCAGACATGAGCAGCGACGCGGGCGAGCGAATACTTCTGCGGATGGTTTGTCCGAGGAGCTGCTCAACCTGCTGGCGAAGCTGCCCGAGCTGCGCGTGATCGGGCGCACCTCGTCGTTTCAGTTCAAGGGACGGAACGAAGACCTGCGGGTGATCGGCGAGAAGCTCAACGTCGCGAACATCCTGGAGGGCAGCGTGCGCAAATCCGGCAACAAGGTCCGGATCACGCGCGCAGCTCATCAAGGCCGCCGACGGTTCCCACGTCTGGTCGGAGACCTACGACCGCACGCTCGACGACATCTTCGCCGTGCAGGACGACATTGCTGGCGAGGTGGTCAAGGCGCTGAAGCTGACGCTGCTCGGCGCGACGCTCCGTGACGCGTTCCAAGCCACAGGACTCGGAGGCGTACAACCTCGCCTTGCAGGGGCGTTTCTTCCTCGACCGGCGCGGCCAGAAGGACCTCGAACGTGCAGTCGAGTACTTCCGTCAGGCGCGCGAGCGCGATCCCAGCTACGCCCCGGCCTGGGCGGGCCTGTCGGCAGGCGTACGCGACGGCAGGCCGACAACGGTTTCGTGCCGGCCGCGGAGCGGCTATCGGCAGGCGCGCGAGGCCGCGGAGAAGGCGCTGGCGCTCGATCCACAGCTCGTGGACGCGCATCTGGCGATGGGCTGGATTCAGAACGTATTACGACTGGGACTGGGAGGCCGCGGACGCCAGCTTTCGCCGGGCACTGGCCCTGGAACCCGGCAACGCCCTGGCGCCTCAGGTGCGTCAGCCGCCAGGCGGCTGACCCTCGGACGCTGGACGAAGCGATCGACCTGGCGAACAAGGCCATCGAGCGCGATCCGCTGCGGCCGAACTCCTACAGCAACCTCGGCTCTCGCGTTGCTGGCAGTCAACCGCGACGCGGAGGCCGAGGCCGCGTGTCGCAAGGCCCTCGAACTCGATCCCGGCGGAACCTGCCGGCATGACGGCGCTCGGGCGTGGCCCTGCTTCTGCAGGGCAAGACCGACGCCGCCCTGCAGGAAATGCAGCAGGAAACGGAGGAGGTCTGGCGGCTCTCAGGATTGCCGCTCGCATTTCACGCGCTCGGCCGGCGCAGCGAGTCCGACGCGGCGCTGGCGGCTCTGAAGAGCAAGCACGCCGGAGGAGTCGGCCTACCAGATCGCCGAAGTGCATGCCTTCCGCGGGCGAGGCGGATCTGGCGTTCGAGTGGCTCGAGCGTGCCTATAACCAGCGCGACGGCGGCGTCAGCGGACATCAAGGCCGACCGGCTCGATGCGCGGGCTTGTCGGCGATCCGCGCTACAAGGCGTTTCCTGAGGAAGCCGAAGCTGCCCGAGTGACGGGCAGCGCGTCGCTCAACGCGAGCGTTCGAGCGTCCGCTTTCGGAAAATTTCTAACCGCGTCAATGTTGAGCTCTGTGTTGACGCCGTGCTCGGGGCGAGTGACTCAGAACGACCGTTCTGAGTCACTCGCTGACGATTGAGTTCGGGTCAGGAGCGGCTATTCGGAAGGCGTTGGCCGCTGTCCCCGACAGGGTTGGCTCTCCCGAGCCTGAATCTTTCGAGAGCTTTGACCATCGTGGTATACGAAGCCGAGCGGTTGCAGAGATTCGTGCCTTGAACCCCGGGCGCCAAGAGGGGGAATACATGGACAGGCAACACGCCGACCACCATCGTCGCGCGCTGCTGGCGGCGGCTCTCGCACTGCCCGCGGTCGCGATCCTGCCGCGGGTTTCGCGCGCGCAGGCGACCTGGGCGCCCGCGCCTCCGCCGCGACTCGAGGACCTGCTGAGCGTCGCGGACTTCGAGGCCGCCGCGCGTGCAGCGCTGCCGCCCGCGCACTTCATGGTTACCTGGCGACAGGCGTCGATGACGATCGCACCGTGGCCTGGAACCACGATGCTTATGACCAGCTGGAGATCAGCGTGCGGCGCTTCGCCGACGTGACCCGCACCGACCTGGGAGTCGACCCGTCTCGGCACGCACTGGCCCTCGCCGGTGCTACCTTCCGCAGTCGCCGCCCAGCGTGCCTTCCATTCCGAGGCCGAGCTCGCGACTGCGCGCGGTGCGGCGTCACGCTCGGCGCTGATGATGCTCTCGGCGGGCGGCTCGACGGGACCAGAGGATGTGATGCGCTGCGCGCGCGGCGCACCGGTGTGGCAGCAGATCTATCCCACCGACGACTGGGAGGTCACGCGCGCGGTGATCGAGCGGGCGCAGCGCGCCGGCTGCAGCGCCATCGTGCTCACCGTCGACAACCACTGGCCGCGCTACAAACGAGACGCTGGTGCGAGCGATGCGCCAGGATCCGCGCGCGTGCACCGACTGCCATGTCAACAACTCGCACGATTTCGTGCGCAGAGGCGCCCTCTACCAGGGCGTTGATGTCTCGCGCGTGAAGGAATCCACGCAGCCTTCGGCGCTGACGTGTGGATTATCCCCGAGCACGCGTGCGCGGGCTCGTCAGGGGTAAGCTCCTGGTCAAGGCGCATCATGCGCGGCGACGAGGCGGCCGATTGCGTGCGCCACGGTGCCGACGGCGGTGATCGTCTCGAACCACGGCGGGCGCGACGAGGAATCGCTGCGCTCCACCATCGAGTGCCTGCCAGAGAGCGGTCGCGGCCTCGCCGCGGCCGCGTACCGGTGCTGGTCGATGGTGGCATCCGGGCGCGGCACCGATGTATCTAAGGCGCTGGCGTTGGGCGCAAGTGCCGCGGGCATCGGCCGCCTGCAGATCTGGGGGCTCGCCCCTACGGCGCAGGCCGGCGTCGAGGCGATACTCGACATTTACGCACGCGAGCTCCGCGCAATCATGCGCCAGGCCGGTACGCCCAGCATCGCCTCGATCACGCGCGACTTCCGTGGTCGCGCGCGCGCAGGCGCCGCGCTGACGCCGCATCCCGCGCTTCAATGCGCTTGCGGCGCCCAGCGATGCGAGGTAAGTCGATATGCGGTGACCTCGCCTTAAAGCAGCCGTTCATGAAAGACCGCAAAAGCGTTCGTTCCCGAGTCACTCGCCGATGGCTGAGTTCGGCCAGAGCGGACTGTCGCGAGCGCCGCGAGCGCAGTCTGTATTCGCGCATTGCTCTGCGTCGTATTCGTGCTGCTGCTCGTGTGCGATGGCGACGGTGCTGTCTCGTGCGCTAGATGCGCGAATGTTTCTTGCTCATCGCGAGTCCGGAATCGAGATCGTATGATGGCAGCTGACGACGTGACGCGACACGGTGTCTCGCGTTCGCGTCGTCTCCTAGCTCTAACATCGCCGCGCCGCGGCGAAATAAGCGTATACACGGAGAACTAAGCGCCCCTGCTCAGGGAACAAGGAAGTTGGCGTGGCGCGGCGGGAGGCCTGATGAGCAAAACGCAATCTGTTCGGCGTTGATCGCGCCTTGTGCGGGCGTCGCGCTCGCCTCGGTGACTGCTGGGCGTGGCGGGACCGCCCGGCAAATTTTTACTGACCTTGGCACGCTGGGGTATACAAAGTGCAGGAACAGATCTCAACGTCGCGGATAAATCTCCGGCCAACGGGCATGATATGTCGAACCGGCGAGCAGCACGCGTACTGGACTGGGTTTTTACGCGACGATGCAGAGCCGCGTAGCGACACTCATTTGCAGCGTGACGTGCGCAGAGGCACGCGCGTTAAAGCGCATGACACTGACCCGCAGTTAGAGAAGGCAGACTGTGCGTCTCGTTACGTTTACACCGCTTGGTGATTCGCGGCTTGACGGGAAGCTTAGACAATGCTACGTCATCTCGCTGAACGCCTCTTCGCCTGGTCGATGCTGCTCGGCCTTGCGCTTGCATCCTTTATCGCAGCGATGGTCCTGACCGAAAGCGAACTCGGTAACTCCCTCATGGTTGCCCATCAGGACGGTCCGATCGAGAACTGGACGCTCTGTCTGCTCGCCTTATCTATTGGAGCATCCATGTACGTACTGCGCGTCGTCGAGACTGGGATTCGGTCGCTATACTTGGCGAGCGTTGCCATTCTCCTGTTCTTTGCCGCCACTGTGCTTTGTTCTCGGTTTCTATGGCCTGATTCTGAACTTGGTGTTGAGCGTCGCTGGCGATGGTTCTAATCCGCCGGCGTGGACGTCGCCTCCCTGGATATGAAAGAGTGAGCCGGTCTGCCGGGCGTGAAGGCGGTGCGCTGGCGCTGAAAGCAACACGGCCGACCGTGATACGGACGCCAATGGCCGGCGGGAGCGAGGCTGTCGGCCTTTTTCGTTTTCCGTGGCACAGTTTTACGGCACAGTACTGGATGAAAACGCGCGGGCTACCTGCATCACTGACAACAGTTAGACCGTTAAAATAGCCGCTTGCAGTTGTCCGCTATTGCGTGCGGATCTGAACTGATCGACGCAACACATTGGCTAAATCGTTCGGCGGGTGTTTCTTGAAGTTGAGCGTTTCTCTCGGTCGTTCGTTCAAGTTCAGTCGTCTCGCGAATCCGCATTGAGCCTGTTCTGGATTGATGTCCGACAGATCCATCCCTTTCGGGAAGCACTGGCGCAGCAGACCGTGGGCGTTCGCATCGGAACCGCTGCCACGGCTGCTGAGGATCAGCAAGTAGACCTTGACGTCGGTGGTCGTGCCTGGGCGCGTAACGTTGTAAGCGTTGAAGACGTCATCGATCGGCAAGCGAAAGCCGTCGGCGAAACGATTCTGTCTGGTTCGCCATGCCGATAACGGCCATGAGTTCCCCAAACATTGCGTCAGTCATTCCAGCCTTGCGGGCGAGTGCTGTATGGCAGGCGATGCCGTAGCTACAGCCATTTGTCACGCTCACCGCGAGGTAGATCATCTCTGACTAAACGGTCCAGCGCGCCGGGAGCCAGGACCGCCTTTTGGGTCTCCCAGGTGCGCTTCAACAGTGCAGGATCGGCGGCCAGATACTTCCAGAAGTTGTTCACTTCCGTGATCCTTGCGCGTAGCTTTGATGTCATCGAAGACCGCACGCACTTCCAGGTGACGCGTCTGCGTATTCAACAGGGACGAGGCCTACTCATAGAGTTCCTCCGTCGTTCGAGGGTCAAGAGATCGGCAACGTCTCTTGGCAGTGAGGCGACTCACCTGTGCCGTTATACGTCAATAAATCAAGAGGCAATTAACGCATCGGCCCTCAACGGCTGTGCTTCTTGGGTCCTCGATGCGGTCGCAGGGGATGTGCACCTTTGGCGGGTAGAATCGCAGTGGCGACCTGACTCAGCAGTAGATCGAGGTAGCGATAGCCCAAGTAGTGGAAGTCTGACAGTGATACCACATTCCTCGCGCTCACATGCGCGGGTTCTCGCACTCTGCTTGTTCCGCGTCCGTTGCGCCTTCGCGCAGACACCAAAGACGGTCGGTTCGCAGCGGTGCGCTCCAACTTCGTGCACTCTTATGGCAACCCAGCGGCACGGGTCCGTTTCCAGCGTTCTCTTCAATCAGCGGTCGTGGGCTGGACGCCCTAGACCGCAGGCCGCGTGGAAAGCATTTCCAAATCCGACGTGTCTTCGCTAATCATGGTTGGTGAGTTCATGGCGCTGTTCCGTCGGGGCGAAGACTCTCCGCCGATCAAGGAGTCTTCATTGCAGCCTATTGGGACTGAGAACGGCGTAGCGAACGGAGATGAAGCAGCCACAAGGCTTCAGGTGCGGCTACTTGAGTCTGATCATCTCGGCGACGCGCCGCTCTCGCTGGAGTCGCCTTCTGCGAGCGCCCCGAGCGTGGACGCGCAGTCGCAGTGGTGGGGCACCTGTTCGAGGCTCTCTTCCCCTGCTCGTTGCCGAGCGCGATAAACTCCCTGAGAGCCGTCGTCAGCTTGCTGGAGCATGGCAGCTGGGAAGGATCGCCCGATCTGCGCGAGCGGTTTCTCGTAGCTGCGGTCGGCCGCTTAAATACCCCAGTTCTTTCGTTTACACCAAAAACGACTTTTCCGTCGCACCCGGACAAGTACTCGATGCTGAGGATGACACGCCTGGTCCAAGAGCCATCGACTTGAACTGTTTCCCGCCTCGGCAAGAACCGCCGAAGAGGCCACGGGTTCGTCTATCTCGGCGTTCCGAATTGGGAACGCGATGTGTTTTTCGCCTTGATTTACGAAGCCCTGAATCGGGAGCGGCGGCTCGACGTCGATACGACTCCTGACCCGATCCAGTCGCACGCTACCGCTACCGACCTGCAACGAACAAGTCAGGGGTCAGCGTCTCTCCGGGCGCATATTGGTAAGCGTCAAAGTCCCGCAACCCCCAGGCGTTCCGCAGGACGTCCTCGTCGAGCAGGAAACGGCCGGTCATTCTGCGTGCATCGCTGCAAAGCACTGTCAGCGCAGCATCAGCCACGATCGCGGGTTTACGAGCACGTCGCAGAGCGCTCTCGCCACCGAAGGCATGGCGGACGGCGGCTGTCGCGATTGTACGTTGCGGGCCAAAGCCCATTGCAGGCGATGCCCGCGCTCCGGAATTCCTCCGGCGAGGCCCAGCGCTACGATCGACATCCCGAACTTACTCAAGGAGTAGGGCAGGTGCGGAGCGAAGCCACTCGGGCCGCAAAGTCCGAGCGGCGGCGACAACATGAGGATGTGCGGTTCTGGCTCTGGAGCAACCATGGCACGCAGGCGCGCGAGACGAGCAGTACGCTGCGCGCGCATTCACATCGTGCATCAGGTCGAATCGCTTGGCGTCCACCTGCCTCGTGTCGCCGAGATGAATCGCGGAAGCGTTGTTGATGCAGATGTCTAGTGCCACCGAAATGTCGTCCCGCCGTCTCGACCGCCGCGGCTTCGATCGCGTCGGCATCCCGCACGTCGAGTGCAAGCGGCAGGGCGTTGCCTCCCATCGCCACCACGCTCCCGCGCCGCGCTGTGGATCGTGCCCTCGAGCTTTGGGTGCGGTTCGACCGTCTTGGCTGCGATGACGACCCGCACCATCAGCTGCGCGCAACGCGCGAAAATACGTAACTGAACGGGCTGGCTAC
>ERZ1370068.7763-contig-6660_pt1 | contig 62811 bp, 75 predicted proteins | sample MGYA00561227_ERZ1370068 | MGnify/ENA primary metagenome ERZ1370068 (study PRJEB38410, sample SAMEA6850437) | metagenome | study: Metagenomic assessment of the ecological functions of the soil: analysis of the soil microbiota associated with the...
GCTACGTATTGCTCGTTCCCGGTGGCCACCAGCAGCTTGTCGGGACCGACTTCCTCCAGCCGGTCGGCGACCACCGTCACGTCGCCGCCGGCGATCGGCACGACGACCGCGCCCGGGGGCGTGGCGGACGTGCCCGGAGCGGGCGCCGTCGGCGTCGTCCCGGCACGGCGGGGGCAGTCGGCTGGCTGGAGGTGCGAGGGTTGCGGCCGGTAGGCCTGCGCCAGGGAGAGCGTCGGCAGCACGACGGGCCCGAGGCAGGCCGTCATGAGGATCATCGCCAGCCGAAGTCGCGTGCTCAAATGTCCGGGATTTCGACCGAACAAGGTTTATCGCCTCCGGCGAGCGAGCGCAAGGCATCTCCGATGAGCGGAGAGCGAGCCGGCCACGCACACGAGCGGAACCGCGGGGTCGGCGGCGCACGCCAGCGCGTCGGCGACCGACGGAACGTGACGTCGACCGGCAGCGCGGAGGGCACCAGCCGCCGGAGCTCGTCCGGGGACGCGGCGCGCGGGTTGGCGGAGGCCGTCAGCACCACGCGGCGCGCGCGCCGGAGCAAGGGCGCCAGGATCCCGGCGCGTCCTTGTCGCGCAGCACGCCGAACACGAGCGTCATCGGGGTGTCGCCGAAGTACGCGGTGAGCGACTCGGCGAGCGCGCGCGCGCCGGCCGGATTGTGGGCGCCGTCGAGCACCAGCCACCCGCCGGGGCGCCGGCGCACCTCGAAGCGGCCCGGCCAGTGGGCGCGCGCGATCCCCTCGCGCACCGCGCGCGCGCTGCAGCCGAGCACGTGGGCGGCCGTCACCGCCAGCAGGGCGTTGCCAGGCTGATAGGCGCCGAGCAGAGCGCAGGCTCAAGACCGTCCAGCCGGAAGTCCGGGCCCGCGCAGTCCACCTGCTGGCCGTCCAGGCTGCGCGCCCGCAGGGTGACCGTCAGGTCGCGGCCGGCCACCAGCAGCGGAACCTTGGCGCGGGTGGCGTGCTCGAGGATGGGCGCCGCCGCCTCGGGCACCTGGGCGGCGGAGATGGCGACGCCGGCGCGGATGATGTTGCGCCTTGTCGCTTGCGATCTCGCCCACGGTGTTGCCGAGCACTTCCTGATGATCGAGGTCGATGGACGTGAGCACGGTCACCGCCGGTCGCCCGACTCGTGGTGGCATCGTAGCGGCCGCCCGAGGCCGACCTCGAGCACCGCGACGTCCACGTCGCTCGCGGGCGAAGTGGTCGAGCGCCAGCGCGGTGGTCGCCTCGAACATCGCTGGCGTCCAGGCGCGCCACCAGCGTGCCGAGCGCCTCCACGCCGTCCACCACGGCGTCCTCGGCGATGGCCTCGCCGTTCACGCGGATGCGCTCGCGGAACGAGACGAGGTGGGGCGAGGTGTAGAGACCGACGCGCCGGCCGTCGGCCTTGAGGATCGGCGGCCAGCATCGTGGCCACCGAGCCCTTGCCGTTGGTGCCGCCGACCTGAGCCAGCGTGTAGCTCTGCTCGGGGTGGCCCAGCGCCTCCAGCAGCGCCTCGATCCGCTCGAGCCCGGGGCGCATGCCGGCGTGCTCGCCGCCGCGCAGGGCGAGGAGCCGCGCCAGCGCCTCGGCGTACGTCATGCGGGCGGCGTCGGCTGGTCCGCGAAGAAGGTCGAGGAGACGGCGAAGGGTGTCCTGCAGCTCGCGGCGCTCGACGATCGAGATCGAGCTGGCCGTGCTCGAGCAGGAACTCCGAGCGCTGGAAGCCCTCGGGCAGCGGCTGGCGGATCGTCTGCGGCGATCACGCGCGGGCCCGGCGAAGCCGATGAGCGCGCGCGGCTCGGCGAGGATGACGTCGCCCAGCATGGCGAAGCTCGGCGGTCACGCCGCCGGTGGTCGGATCGGTGAGGACCGAGATGTACGGCAGCCCGCGCCTCGCCCAGCCGCGCCAGCGCCGCCGAGGTCTTGGCCATCTGCATCAGCGACAGGATGCCCTCCTGCATGCGCGCGCCGCCGGAGGCGCGGCACGATGATCGACCGGCACGTGCTTGTCGATGCGCGCAGCTCGATGGCGCCGCGTCAGCTTCTCGCCGACCACCGAGCCCATGCTGCCGCCGAGGAAGCCGAACTCGAAGACGCAGAGCACGACGGGATGACCGCCGAGGCGGGCCACGCCGGTGACGACGGCCTCCTCCATCGTGGTCTTCTGCCGGGCCGCGCGCAGGCGGTCGCGATACCGCTTGGTGTCCTGGAAGCCGAGCGGATCGACGCTGGTGAGCCCGGTCTGGTACTCCTCGAAGGTGCCGGCGTCGACCAGCAGCCCGATGCGCTCGCGCGAGGTGATGCGGAAGGGATAGTGGCACTTCGGGCACACGCGTCCGGCCCGCTCCACCTCGGCGCGGGCCATGATCTCCTTGCACGAGTCGCACTTGATCCACAGGCCTTCGGCGATGACGACCTTCTTGGGGTCCCCTGCGTCTCCTCCGGCTTGCGCGTGAACCAGGCCAAGGCCTACCTCCGCAGTGGCGCCTTGAGGGACTTCGATGAAGGAGCCGAACTCGTGGATGAGCTCTGGGGTGCCGGCGTGGCGCTCGATGAGGCGCACGATGGCCGAGCCGACGATGACGCCGTCGGCCAGCTCGCCGACCACGGCCGCCTGCTCCGGCGTGGACACGCCGAAGCCCATGCACAGCGGCTTGGTGGTCACCAGCCGCAGCGTGCGGATCTGCGCGCCGAGGTCGGGCGGCAGCTCGCGTCGCTCGCCGGTGATCCCGGTCAGCGACACGACGTAGATGAAGCCCCGGCTGAGCCGCGCGATGGCCTTCACGCGCGCGGGCGTCGAGGTCGGCGCGACGAACTGGATCGAGGTCCAGCCCGGCCGGCTCGCGCCTCGGCGCGCAGGGGCCCGGACTCGTCGTACGGCAGGTCGGGCACGATCACCCCGTCGACGCCGGCATCGACGGCCGCGCGCGCGAAGCCCTTGAGGCCGAACGCGAACACCGGGTTGTAGTACGTCATCAGCGCGATCGGCAGGCTGACCTGCGTCCGCAGCGCGGCCACCGTCTCCAGCACCCGGGCAGCGTCGTGCCGCTGGCCAGCGCGCGCGAGGCCCGGCCCGCTGGACGACCGGGCCGTCGGCGAGCGGATCGGAGAACGGCACGCCGAGCTCGATCGCGTCGGCGCCGCGCTTCTCGGCCTCGACCACGAGGCGGCGCGTCTCATCGAGCGAGGGATCGCCGGCCATGAGGTAGGCCACCAGCGCACGCTCGCCCCGCGCGCGCAGCCGCTCGAAGGTCGCGGCGAAGCGGCTCACCCGAGCTCCATGCCCAGCGCCTTGGCCACCACGTGCACGTCCTTGTCGCCCCGCCCCGACAGGCCGACCGACGATCGCCTTGGAGCGCGGCAGCGTCTTGGCCAGCCGCATGGCGTGGGCCACCGCGTGGGCGGACTCCAGCGCCGGCATGATGCCCTCCAGCCGCGTGAGCGCCTGCAAGCCCTCCAGCGATTCCTCGTCGGTGATCGCGACGAACTCCGAAGCGGCCGCTGTCGCGGTAGTACGCGTGCTCGGGCCCGACGCCCGGGATAGTCGAGCCCGGCCGAGATCGAGGTGCGCCACGGCGATCTGGCCGTCGTCGTTCTGCAGCAGGTAGCTCATGCATCCGTGGAGCACGCCGACGTGGCCGGCGGTCATCGTGGCGCCGTGCTTGCCGGTCGAGATCCCTGCCCCGCCCGGCTCGACGCCGATGATCCGCACCTTGCGGTCGCCGATGAACGGATGGAACAGGCCGATGGCGTTGGAGCCGCCGCCCACGCAGGCCACCAGAACGTCGGGCAACCGGCCCAGCGCGCGCCGCGCCTGGCGCCGCGCCTCGCGCCCGATCACCGCGTGGAAATCGCGCACCATCATCGGGTACGGATGCGGGCCCAGCGCCGAGCCGAGCAGGTAGTACGTGGTGCGGACGTTGGTCACCCAGTCGCGCAGCGCCTCGTTCGATCGCGTCCTTGAGCGTGCGGCTGCCGGCTGTCCACCGGAATCACGCGGGCGCCCAGCAGCTTCATGCGGAAGACGTTGAGCGCCTGGCGCTCGACGTCCTCGGCGCCCATGTAGACCTCGCACTCGCAGGCCCAGCAGCGCGGCCGCCGTGGCGGTGGCCACGCCGTGCTGGCCGGCGCCGGTCTCGGCGATCACGCGATGCTTGCCCATCTTGCGCGGCCAGCAGCGCCTGGCCGAGGACGTTGTTGATCTTGTGCGCGCCGGTGTGACAGAGGTCCTCGCGCTTGAGCCAGATGCGCCGCGCCGCCGCAGTGCTCGGTCAGGCGCGCGGCGAAGTAGAGCGGCGTGGGCCGCCCGGCGTAGTCGGCCAGGAGCCCGTGGAGCCGGTGCTGGAAACTTCCGGTCGCGCTGGGCCGCCGCGTAGGCTTTCTCCAGCTCGATCAGCGGCGCCATCAGCGTCTCGGGCACGAAGCGCCCACCGTAGCGGCCGAAGTGGCCCTGCGCGTCGGGCAGCCGGCTCACAGGAACACCGCGCGCTTGGCCTCGCTGACGAAGCGCCGCACCTTGTCGTGATCCTTTCGGCCCGGCGTGGCTTCCACGCCGGAGTCGACGTCCACCGCGTACGGTCCCACCGTCTCGACGGCGGCCGCGACGTTGTCGGCCGTGAGCCCACCGGAGAGGATGAGCCGGCACCCGCCGGAGCGGAGTCGTCGGGCCAGGTGCCACTCGATCGGATGCCGGGCGCCGCCCTCGCTCCACCGCTCCGCGCTGTCGAGCAGGATCGCGGCGACGCATCCGACGTAGGGCCCACCCGCGCGAAGTCCTCGGTCTGGCCCTCGGGGAACCCGGCCAGCGCCTTGGCCGGCGGCAGCTTGATCGTCTTGATGACGGGCGGCGTGTACTCGCGAGGTCCTCCGGCTTCTCGTCGCCGTGGAACTGCAGCGCCCGCAGCCCGCACGCCTCCACCGCCTGCTTGATGTGGCCGGCCGGATGGCCCCAGAAGACGCCGACCGGCGTGACGAACGGCGGCAGCGCGCGCACGATGGGCGCCACCTGGGCCGGCGTCACGAACCGCGGCGTGTTCTCGACGAAGATGAAGCCGAGCGCGTCGGCCCCGGCGTCGACGGCCACCATGCGCGTCGTCGAGATTGGTGATGCCGCAGATCTTGACCTGGGTCATCCGCAGTGTCAGCTCGCGCACCTTGGCGGCGACGTCCTGGGCCTTCACCAGCCCCTCGCCGACCAGCACCGGCGCGGGCGCCGGCGGCCACGACCTGACGGACCTGGTCGCCGGTGAAGAAGCCGCTCTCGCTCACGACGATCGGCCCCGGCGGGATCAGCGGCAGCAGGCCCAGCGTCGTCTCGATGCGCGTGTCGAACGTGGCGAGGTCGCGGTTGTTGATCCCGATGATCCGGCTGCCCCGCGGTGAGCGCGCGGTCGACTTCGGCGGCGGTGTGGCACTCGACCAGCGCGGCCAGCCCGAGGCCCCTGGATGCGGCCAGCAGGTCGCCGAGCAGCGCCGGCTCGAGGATCGACACGATCAGCAGCACGGCGTCGGCGCCCGCCGCGCGCGACTCCCACAGCTGCCACTCGTCGATCGTGAAGTCCTTGCGGAGCAGCGGCACCGTGACGCGGACGCGGATCGCGGCGAGCAGATCGAGGTGGCCCTTGAAGTACTTCTCGTCGGTGAGGACCGAGATGGCGTGCGCGCCGTGCTGCGCGTAGCTCTGGGCCAGGGCCACCGGGTCGAGGTCGGCGGCCAGCACGCCGCGCGAGGGCGAGGCCTTCTTGACCTCCGCGATCAGCGCCACCGGACCGGCGGGGCGCAGCGCGGCTTCGAAGTCACGCGCGGCGGAGAGCCCGGCGCACCGGCGCTCCAGCTCGGCGCGTGGCGCGGCGCGCTTGCGGTCCGCCACCTCCACGCGCTTGTCGTCGACGATCCGCTCGAGGATGCTGGACATCACCCCGCCGCTAGAAATCGCGGCGCAACCCTCGGCGCTGCAGCGTTTCCATCGGCACGCCGGCGAGCTGGTCGAGCACGAAGTCGCGGATGCGTGCGGGGCGGCGGCAGATCGCGAGCGATGCGGCCGCCCGTGACCAGGGGCTTGAGCAGCGGATCCCAGGGACCGCCGCGCAGGAGCCGGCGCGCCGAGGGGACGACGGCGGTCTCCAGCGTGCCGCGACGCCGCAGGACGTCCTTGGCCCCCGACCACTTGCCGCGCTTGGCCATCGGCTTGCCCTCGATCTCCACGATGTCGAGCGCGAAGTTGAGCACGGGAGCGTTGGCGATCGACGTCCCGACGCCGTAGGAGTCGACGACCGGGTTCAGGTGCAGGATCTCGTACTCGTCGATGCCGCCCGAGGCGACGATCTTGACGTGGTCGAAGCCGCGCAGGTTCGAGCTCCCAGCGGACTTCCTCGACGATCCGGTAGAGGTCGCCGCGGCGCGACGGACGGCGTGTCCAGCCGGACGGCGAACAGCTCGCTTGCCGAGCGCCTCGGCCACGCGCAGCGCCTCGAACTTCTCGTCCTGCAGCGTGTCGATCAGGGCCACCCGCCGGACCTTGGGCTCGACCACCTCGTGGAAGGCCTTCAGCGCCTCGACCGTGTCGCCGACCATGAGGACCAGCGAGTGGGGAATCGTGCCCATGGGGTCGGCGTCGATCAGCTCGGCCGACTTGGTCACCGCCACGCCGTCGCAGCCGCCGATGAAGGCGTTGCGCTCGATCATGGGGGCCAGCGTCGGATGTGCATGCGCCGCGCGCCGAAGGAGATGACCTGGCCGCTCGCCCGCCGCCTTCTTGCACCGGGCGGCCTTGGTCGGCGATGCCGGAGGCCTGGCGGAGCAGCCCGAGGAGCGCCGTCTCGTACTGCGCCCACTCGACGTACGTCCCTTCGATTCTCAGGATCGGCTGGTAGGGCGCGAACAGCGTGCCCTCGTCCATCGCCAGGACGTTGACCGGCAGCCCTTCCAGCAGAGCCGGCGACTTCCTCGATGCCGGCGAGCACGCCCCAGTGCCAGTCACTCGGGCAGCGACTTGAGATAGACCTCGGCCTTGACCCGCTTGCGATCGCCGCGGGGCGGCGAGGATCTCGACGGTGCGCTGGAAGTAGACGTCCGAGACCTCACCGGCCTTGATGTCGGCATCCGATGGCGCGTGTGAAACACGCGCTTTCGTGCCGGTGCCATTGGTCCTCGGCGAGTCCTCGAAAAAGTGCCGTGAATTCTTGCAGACTTGCACCGGCAAGTCAATTTCGCCCCCGCCGGCCTCCCCAGGGCCGGCGCGCCAGGCCCGGTCAGGCGGCCTGGGCGGGCGCCACGGCCAGCGACGCCGGGGATCGGAGATCGGACGCCAGCGCACCTCTCGAACAGGACGAAGTCGCCAGACTTCAGACGTGCCCTTGACCTTCACCGATGCCGGCCGAGGATGTCGGCCACCTGCCCGTGACGTACCCGCAGCACCACGCCCTCGAGGCGGAACTCGACCTTCACCGGGAAGACGAGGCGGGCGAGCGGCACGCCCTCCACCACGATGTCCACGTAGGGCCGATGCTCCGAGGTGATCGCGTGAGCGCAGCAGCGGGACGAGCACGGTCGCCGCCGGCGGAACCGCGCGTCGTCTCGAGCGCCGCGCGGAGGTCCCGCGCCCGCTGCCAGGCTCCGATCAGGACATCGGTGACGGGGACGTCCAGCGCCTCTTGCACGGCCTTGCTGATGCCGTCGAGCACCACGCCGAGCGGCGAGCCGGGCGCGGCGCTTGCGCCAGCGCGCGCCTTGATCTGGCTGGCCTCGGGCCCGTGCTCGAGGCTCGCGCCGAGCCGCGCGGAGACGCGTCGTCGCGCCGGCCAGGAGCACGTTGCCGAGCGTCAGTGTGTCGAGTCTTCTCGGTGCTCATCAGCGGGATCCTCCCATGTCGTGGGCGGCGCCCACGGAGGTGATCGGTCTCGAGCGTCGTGGTCGCGGTCTCGACCCCCGAGACGAGGCTGCAGATCGGTGCCGCTCGTCAGCGTCGTTGTCGCTTCGATCTGCTGCGTTCCCGAATCCCAGTGCGCGTCGAACTTCACGGTCGGCACTGGTCGGCACCGGCTGGGCGCCGTTCGTCATCCGCACCCGGTAGAACGCGGTACCCCGGCGCTCAGCAGGGCGAGGGAGCCGAGGCCCCAGGTGATCGGCCTGGGGCCACCGAGTCTTCTCGGGCGCAGGCACCGGCTGCGCTCTCGCAGCTGCGGCGTCGGGGCCTGGACGACGATCGGCGGCGCCGGTGAGGACCGGCGGCTGGACGGGCTTCGCTCTGCCGAACCGGCTGCGAGGTCGGCTTGCGGACCGGCGCAGGAGCCGGCGGAGCAACGGCCACTGCAGGCGGTGCCGGCGGAGCCGGCGGCGCGCGTCACGACCACAGGCGGAGCCAGGCGGCTCACGGGCGGCGAGCCGGAGGTGCGATCACGACCGGCCGGCTACCGGTGGGGCGGGCGGCTCGATCACGACTCGGCGGCGCGATCACGACCGGGGGCGCGATGACCACGGGTGGCGCTGATCACCACCGGCGGCGCGATCACGATGGGCAGCGGCAATCACGACGGGCGGCTGCGATGGCGATCGGAGGCTTCGGCGCCGCCGGCGGCGCCGTGGCGACGAGGACATTCACGCGGCGTCTCGCGTGGCACGCGCGTGCCCGGCGCCGGCGACTGCCTGATCAGCCGTGCCCGGCCGCGCATCCGACTCGCGCTGGCGCTCCTGACCGAGGCCGAGCTGGTAGCGGTGCAGCAGGCGCGCGGCTCCGCGGCGTCTCGCCGGTGAGATCGGGCACGGCGACGAGCGGCGGAACCGCAATGGTCACGTCGACGCTGGTGCCGGGCTTACGCGCGTGCCCGCGGCAGGGGACTGCGCGATCACCGTTCCGGCGGCCGCGTCAGATTCTCGGCGGCGGCGGTCGCCCGAGGCTCAGGCCGGGCTTGGCGAGCACGCCGACGCGATCTCCGGCGAGACTGGCCGACCAGGTCTGGCACGATCACGACGCGCGGCTGCGGAGCCGGCGTCGGGTAGTCGGAGCGATCGGAGCCGCCGGGGACGCGGCCGCCCGGCACCGGAACGGCTCGGGGCGGCGTCGCGATCCAGAGGTTCACGGACGCGCCGGGCTGCATCGCCGTTCCGGGCTTGGGATCCTGACCCATCACCGTGCCGGGCCGATGCTCGACGTCACCTGCGCTGTCTCCCGACCGACCTGCAGCCGCCCCCTCTCGAGAATCGCGCGTGCGGACCCGACGGGCTGACCCACGACGTCCGGCGCCCGGAGCACAGTAGACCTCGGGCGCGCGTGTGGCGAGCGTCGCGCTTGGTCTTGACGCTCAGGCTGGGGCGGGGCGTCGCGAACTCGTCGACCGCCTGCGCGCACCGGTGCCGTCACGCCGAGCGCGATCAGCAGGAAACGAGCGGGACACTCATCCCCAGCACTCGTCTCGCAATCACTGGGCTCATCGCAACGTCCCTCCTCCGCAGGGCCTCTTGGTGCAAGGCCCTCTCCAGGCCTGACCGGACCTGAAAAGACGGAGAGTTGCGAGACGCGTGTGGGGGTTTCCCGCGGGCGGATGCGGGTCAGGTCGGGCCGAAGCACCGAGGCACACCGCGCCCGCAGGCGCCTTGACGGTCGTGATGGCGCCGGCGCACTATCGCGCGCCGGCGTCAGGCCCAAGGGGCCACCGGAGGATCCATGGAAGAGGCGCTCAGCGACGTCACCGTTCTGGACCTCGGGCAGGTCATCGCCATGCCCTTCTGCACGATGCTGCTGGCCGATCTCGGCGCGCGCGTCATCAAGGTCGAGTCGCGCGAGCGGGGACGCGAGCGCGTGTCGCTCGGGGATCAAGCGGATCCGCAACGGCGTCGAGGAGCGCGTGCCCGCCGCCCAGTACCGCGAGCGCAACAAGCTCGCCGTCACGCTCGAGCTGAAGACGCCGAAGGGCGTGGAGCTGTTCAAGGAGCTGGTGTCGAAAGCCGACGTGGTCACCGAGAACTTCAGCGTCGGCACGATGGAGCGGCCTGGGGCTCGGCTACGAGGACCTCAGGGCCGATGAACCCGCGCATCATCTACGCCTCGGTGACCGCGTTCGGCCAGCACGGGCCCTACGCCACTGCAGCGCGGGCTACGACATCCTGGCCCAGGCGATCAGCGGGTACATGAGCATCACCGGATTCCCCGAGAACCCGCCGACCAAGTCCGGCCAGTCGATCTCCGACTACTACGCCGGCATGCTGTGCGCCTTCAGCATCGTGTCCGCGCTGCACTACCGCACACCGCACCGGCCACGGTCAGCGCATCGACATGGCGTTGCTCGACAGCCTGCGTGGTGGCGCTCGACAACCTCGGGCGAGCGCTACACGGTCGGCGGCGAGGTCCTCACGCGCTCGGGCAACATCGCGGTCACCGGCTCGAGCACCGGCGTCTACACGACGAGCGACGGCCACGTGGCCGTCTCGGCCGGAGCCAGCGACGCGGTGTGGCGCCGCTTCTGCCAGATCATCGGCCGCGAGGAGCTGACCACGGATCCCGCTTCGCCACGGCGTCCGCGCGTCGCGATCGACGCGACGCAGATCGGCGCGATCATCCAGGCGTGGACGTCCAAGCGCCCCGAAGGCCGAGGTCGTCCAGATCCTGGCCACCGCGGGCGTGCCGGCGGCGCCCGTCAACAACATGGCCGAGATGGTCGCCGACCCTCAGGTGCAGGCGCGCGAGATGTTCGTCGAGCGCGATCACCCGACCTATGGGCGGCTCAAGCTGACGGGCACCCCGCTCAAGATGTCCCAGACGCCGGGTCGGGTCCGCACGCTGGCGCCGATGCCGGGCGAGCACAACGAGGACATCTTCGTCGGGCTGCTCGGCCACTCGCGCGAGGACCTCGCGCGCTGGCAGCGCCGACGGCGTGGTGTGATTCAGAAAATGGGCTGCCTTGACAGGCGGTGGGCGACGGGCCGATCATTCCGTCATGACAACCCTGGAACGGGCCGAGGCCGCCGAGCACGCGCTGAGCGAGGAGCTGGACCGGACAGTCGTGAAGTCCGTCATTGTACGTCTCGGGGGACCACGATCCGCGAGTGCCGCTCACCCGGCCCGACAACGGCAAGCTCGTCATGATGGGTCACGACAAGCGCCTGCCCGAAGATGCCCGACAAGCCCACGCTGATGGACTTCTTCAAGCTACCGCTTCGGCCCCGCCAATCACCTGATGCAGAGCGCGCGGCTGGCCATGAAGAACGGCGTGAGCGAGAAGATCGTCCTGGCCTGCCTGGTCCACGACATCGCCATCGCCGGCTTCATCCGCGGCGACCACGGCTACTGGGCCGCGCAGCTACTCGAGCCCTACGTCGACGAGGAAGTGAGCTGGGCCATCCGCTACCACCAGGCCATGCGCTTCTTCCCCGACGAGTCGGTCGGCTACAAGTACCCCGATCTCTACCGCAAGCTCTTCGGCGAGGACTACGTCCCCGACGACTACATCCAGCGGGACTACCAGTACGCGCGCAATCACAAGTGGTACATGTCCTGCCGGCAGATCTGCGTGAACGACCTCTACGCGTTCGATCCCGGCGTGCAGGTCGAGCTCGAGGAGTTCACCGACATCATCGGCCGGAACTTCAAGCAGCCCACGGAAGGTCTCGGCTGGGACGCGAGCCCCTCCGCCCACATGTGGCGGACGATCAACCACCCGACGAAATACTCTGTAGAGCTACTCCGGACCCGAGCGAGGTCTTCGACTTCGCCGGACCAGCGGTGAGGACTCGAGGCCGGCCCGCAGCGTCGGCTCCTGGGTCCGGGCGCGCAGGTCGGCGATGATGGCCCACGCGGAGCGATAGCGACCGAGCGCGCTTTCTCGACGACCATTCGCCGCGTCCAGGCGCCCGAGCGCGACGTGGCTCAGCCAGGTCTGGCGCGGCTGGCCGATCGCCTCGGCGATGCTCAGGGCTCGGCGCAGGGCGTCATCGGCCTCTCCCCACGCGTGCCGCAGCAGTGTCGGCCTCCCGTTGATGCGCCACGCCCAGCTCTCGAACTTTCGTGAACGCGTAGGGGACGGCAACCTCGGAGAGGCGCGCGCCGCACCCTCCACAGAAGCTGGCCCCCGGGATCTCTCCCGCTGGCAGCCGGAACCGCGCATGTCGCCGCTACTCGGCAAACTGCGCCGCCTGCCACTTCAGGGCGGCGCCGAGGCCTTCCTTCTCGCGGATCTCGTCGAACTTCATGCCGACCTCGGTGCGCGCCGCGTAGAGCGCCGGCCAGCACGTCGAGGCCGGCGCGGATCGCGTTGCGGAAGCCGGCGGCGTCGGCGCCGCGGCTGATCGCGAGCTTGGTGCGCCATGAGCGCCTCCGGCGAGATGAGCGCCATCCGGCGCGCGAACTTCAGCGTCGCCGCCTGCAGCTCGGCGCGCGGGCACGACGCGGTTGACCATGCCGTAGGCGAGCGCGGTCTGCGCGTCGATCGGATCGCCCAGGTAGAGCATGCTCGCGGGCGCGCTTGAGCCCGATGATGAACGGCATGATCAGCGCGGGCCCGACGTTCGAGAAGCGGATCTCCGGCTCGCCGAAGAGCGCGTCGTCGGCCGCGATCGTGATGTCGCACATCATCACCAGCTCGCAGCCGCCGCCCAGGCAGTGGCCCTGGACCGAGGCGATCACCGGCTTCGCATGTCCCACGGCGTCATCTCCGAGCGTGACGTCGTCGGTGAGCGACTCGTGCCAGCGCCAGCGCGTTGCCACGCCGCGCGGCGCGCGCCGGGTTGGGCGCCGATGTCGTAGCCGGCGGAGAAGCTCCGGCCTTCGGCGCGCAGCACCACGACGCTGGTGGCGGGATCGGCGTCGGCCTCGTGCAAGCGCTCGATGAGCAGGCGCTTGAGCTCGGGGCTGATCGCGTTGAGCTTGTCGCGGACGGTTGAGCGTGACGATGCTGACGCGGGCCGTCGGCGGCGTGAGGCACGAGCTGAGTAGTCATGCGCTCCCTCGACGGTCTGGACGCGCTGACCGCTCCGTAGATCGCACATCGCCTGCGGCTGTTCCCAGCCGGTTCGCTTCGCCGATTGACGGTGTGGCGCGCCGGGCGTGCCTATCGCCATCGTCACAGCCGCCGGCCGGCCCGTTCCTGGCCGAGGTCGGCCGGGCGATCCGGGCCGGCTACGCATCGCCTTGACGGTCACGCCGTGGATCAGCTCGCCGGTCGATCCGGAAAGGCGCGGCCGCCCACGCGGCGGGCCAGCCTGCCCGAGCCTCCTTGGTCACTCCGTCGAGGAGTGCGCGGCCCGTCGTCACCGAGAGAGCGGCGCCAGCGCTGCCCGGCGGCGGTCTTCGCCTGCATCGGCTTCACGTCGCCGCTGGTTCACCTCTCCGGCCATCCCGCCACGGGACCGCTGCCGCTGGCGACTTCCACGAAGGGGCTCCCGCCGGGCGTGCAGCAGTCCGCCGGACGCTTCGGCGACGAGGCCACGCTGGCTCCGGCTGGCCGCCCAGCTGGAACCGCAAGGCGCCCGGTCCAGCCGCCGCCCGCTCCATTTCCGATGCGGTCGGCGCCGAGGCTCGCCGCCAAGATGGCACCGTGGCGGGCGAATGCCCGCGCTTGGTCGGCCAGGTCCAAGCCGTTGGGAGGGATTTCGCTATGAGGATCTGGGCGACGCGGCTTACGGCGATTCCTGGTAGGCCCGGAGACGTTGCTGACCGCAGCGCCGGGCAGCGAGGGCTGCGTGCGCCGGCTCCCTCCGCCGCCGGGCTGGCCCTGCGCCGCCGGGTCTGATGGTGCGCGATCTCGATCGGACGCACGCCTCCCCGCCTGAGCTACCCGAACGGTGATTGCCTCGTTCTGGCGGCCCGGCGCGCCTGACTGGGGCGCGGCGCAGGTCACACACGCCGCCCGCACCCGGCGACGAGCTCTACACCAGCGGCCACGGCAACCTCGAGGTCCAGGTCGGGGGCCGCGCTCTTCGTGCGAGCGTGGACCGACACGCAGCTCGGCCTCGTCAATCAGGAGCCCGACTTCGTTCAGCTGAAGCTCACCCCGGCTGCGCATCCCGCTCGACCTGCGCAGCGTGGATCCCGGACACACGGTAGAGGTCGACACGCCACAGGCGGCGTTCACGATCGAGGCGCCGGGCTACTACCGCGTGGACGCCAACGGCGAGCGCACGTCGTTCATCACGCGGCGCTCTGGCCGGCCACGATGACGCCCGCCGGAGGCCAGGCGGTGTCCATCGCCCCGAGCGAGGAGGTCGTCCTGGACGCGGCGGCGGCGCCCGCGGTCCAGAGCTTCGTCGCCCCGCAGCTCGACGACTGGGACAACTGGAACTACGTCCGCACCGATCGGCTGCTCGACTCCACGAGCTCGCGCTACGTCGGCTCGGACGGTCTACGGCGTGGACGATCTCGACCACTACGGCAACTGGCGCGTCGTCCCGAGCTACGGCTCCGTGTGGGTCCCTGACGCGGTTCCGGCCGGCTGGGCGCCCACAGCACGGGCCGGTGGGTCGCCGGATCCGTACTACGGCTGGACCGGTCGACACCGCGCCCTGGGGGCTGGGCGCCGTACCACCACGGTCGCTGGGTCTTCGTGGACAGCTACTGGGCGTGGGCGCCGGGGCCGATCGTCGTCCGGCCCGTGTACCTCGGCTCTCGTCGTGTTCTTCGGCCGTCCCGGTGTGCAGGTCGCCGGTCGGCAGTCCGTTCGTCAGCTGGGTGGCGCTGGGATGGGGCGAGCCGATCGTTCCGTGGTGGGGCTCGCCGCGCTACATCGGTCGTCCCCACTGGGCTGGCTGGGGCGGGCCGCGCGTCGTCAACAACGTCGTCATCAACTGCACGACCGTGGTCAATCGTGCACCAACATCAACGTACCGCAACGTGAACGTCCACAACGCGGTGGTGGCGGTGCCTCAGGACGCGTTCGGTCGGCGCGGGGTGCAATGATGCGCGCGCGTGCACGACGTCGACGTGCGCCAGATGCAGCCGGTTCACGGCCGGCTGAACGTGAAGCCGGACACGTCGAACTTTCGTCGTCGCCAACGGCCTGGGGGCGAAGCCGCCGGCGCACACGCTGATCGACCGGTCGTGCCACGCGGCGACCGGCGCGTCCGAGCGGCGGGAGGGCGCGCCCGCGCCGGCGGTCACCCCGGCTGTCGCGACGCCGGCGCCGAAGATCGTGGCCGCCCAAGCCCGCGGCCACGACGACGGACACCGCCCACGCGGCCGCCATTCGGTTCGACCGGTGCCGAACGGCCGCGGCCACCGGTGCCGCCACGCTTCGACACGCGTACCGCTGAGCCCGACCTCCAGCGGCCGGGAGTTCCACGGCACCCGGCGGGCCGGTGACGCCCGCACCGGCGACACCGCCGGCACCGGGCGACCGCCCTCACGGCCCGACCGCAACGCCGCCGAACGCGCCGCGTGAGCAGCCCGACCGCCGAGCGGCCCAACCCGCGCCCCCGGCGACCCAGCCGGCGCCTACCGCTCCAGTCCGGCCGACTCAGCCGCCAACCGGTCAGGCCCCGGCCACACCTCACGCGACGCCGCGCCAGCTCCCGGCGAGCCCGCCAACCGCGTCTTCCCCGGCCGCCAAGAACCAGCGCCAGAACCCGGCCAGAAGCCCGCCGCCTTCGACGGCTCACATCGCCCCCAACAGTCACGCGCCGCCGCCCGACCCCCGACACCCGGCCCGGCCGCGCTGCAGGCCCGCCGGCCAGAGTGGCGCTAAGCCCGGCCGAAGCACAACCGGTGGTGCCCACCGGACTACAAGAACGAAGCTGGTAGCGACCGCTCGAAAGGGTCAGATGCGAGGCGGCGCCGGAAGGCCCGCGCGAGGCGTACTGCTGTACGTCGAGCGCGCGTGAGCTTGACTGGCGCCAACGAAGCAGATGGCCCCTTCAGCGGTCGCGTTGCAAGCTGACGTGGCGGATGAAACGCTCCGGCGGATCCTCCCCCACTGGCTGACCGGGGCCTCGCCCGCCGGTAGCAGGTTCGAGCCGCTGCGCGCGTTGAGGACGATCGGTGTCGGCCCAGCGCTCGTGCACGCGGCCCCACGGATCGGACCAGTAGTCGTAGACCTGGCTGCCCAGCAGGTGGCGCCCACGCCCCACATGTGCTCGTACTTGCCGAGCTTCAGTCAGTGTACTCGTGGTCCTTGAACACCGCGTCCACGTCCGGCACCTCGAACGACACGTGGTTCAGCCCGGCCCGCTCGTTGTGCACGCAGAACAGCGTGTGGTGGTCGACGTACTCGTCGCCGCAGTCGCAGCGGTTGAACGAGCCGATGAGGTGGTCCTTCTCGCCGGCGTAGACGTCGTCCGAGCAGATGAACCCGAGCGTGTCAGCGGAACCACTGCGCGGTCTCGCGCGACCTTCGGCGTGCCGATGCACGCCGTGGCCGATGCGCTTGATCGGCGTGGGCGACTTGCGGCAGCCGCATCAGCTCGCCCGCTGCGCGCAGCGGCGCGGTGCCCGGTGTTCATCGGTCTGCACGGGGACGGCGGATCGCGGGCAGCGCGTCGATGCCGTGCACGACCTCGATCTGGTAGCCGTTCGGCTCGCGCAGCCGCTACGCGCTTGCCGCCGCCCGGCTCGTCCAGATGGACTCCGACCGCGGAGGCGCCGGGCGGCCTTGGCGACCTTGCTGCAGGTCGTCCTCGCTGGCCGCGTAGTAGCCGAACGCCGACGAACTTGGGATCGCCCTTCTCGGTGATGTGGAGTGGTGGGCGGGTCGGTGCCCGCGCATGTAGAGCGCGTTCGGCGTCCGCGCCGATCGGATCATCCCGAAGTTGGTGAGGAACTCCTCCATGAGCGTCGAGGTCGGGCGCCCGCAGGCGCCCGTACGCGAGGTCCTCGCACCTTGATCACGCTCATCTCCTGCCTCCCTTCAACGGTTGACGTCGTCCCCGCCGCGCATGCCAAGATACGCCCGCTGGATGCGCGACTGCTGCCGCAACGATTGACGGCGGGCCGTCGGCCACCACCCGGCCCTCCTCGAGCACGTAGGCACGGTCGGCGATGTCCAGCGCCTGCGGGACGTTCCGCTCGACGAGCAGGATGGCCACGCCCTCGGCGTGAATCGGTACGGATGATCCTGAACATCTGCTCGACGATCGTCGGCGCCAGGCCGAGCGACGGCTCGTCGAGGAGCAGCAGCCGCGGGCCGGGCCATGAGCACCGCGGCCGATGGCCACCATCTGCTGCTGGCCGCCCGAGAGCGAGCCGGCTGAGCTGCCGCCGCCGCTCGCTCAGGATCGGGAAGAGCCGGTAGCCACGCGGTCCAGCGTGTCTCCGCGGAGCCGGCGCGCCTCTTCCGGTAGCAGCCCATCTCGAGATTTTCCTCCACCGACATCCGCGGTGAACAACCGGCGCCCCTCCGGCACCAGGGCGATGCCGTGGCGGCACACCAGGTGCGCGGCGGCACCGCGCCGAGATCGACGCCGTCGCAGGCGCAGCTCGCCTGAGCGCGCGCCGTGCAGGCCGGCGATCGGCGTTCGACCAGCGTGCTCTTGCCCGCGCCGTTGGGGCCGATGACCGAGACGACCTCGCCGCGCGGCCACCTGCAGCGTGGCGTCCCACACCGCGGGGCGTCGCCGTACGCGATCGGACAGGTTCCGCAGCCTCAAGCAACATGGCTCTTGCCCAGATAGACCTCGATCACGCGGGAGGTCGCGCATGGCCTTCGTGCGGGCTGCCGCTGGCGATGCACCTCGCCCTCGTTGAGCACCACCAGCCGGTCCGACAGCGCCAGCACCGCGCGCATCAGGTGCCTCGACGAACAGGATGGCGACGCCGCGCGCCTGGATTTGCCTGATGAGACCGATCGCGCTCGGCGATCTCGCTGGGGTTGAGGCCGGACAGCACCTCGTCCAGCAGGATGACGCGCGGCTGGCCAGCCAGGGCCCGTGCCAGCTCGAGGAACTTTCGCTCGTGCAGGTTCAGCTCGTGGGGGCAGCGCGATCGCCCGTCGCCCCGAGCCCGGTGAACTCGAGCCAGCGCCGCGCCTCGGCGCGCGCCTGGCGCGGCGAGCAGCGCGCCGCGCCGAACGTCGCGGCCAGCGCCACGTTGTCGAGCGCGCGTGAGGTGCGCGAACGGGTCGCGGGATCTGGATAGGTGCGCGATACGCCCAGCCCGGCGATCTCGTGGGCCGGGCGGGCTCGAGAGCGCTGACCTCGCCCAGCTCGATCCGCCCGCGATCGGTCGGCGTAGTGACCGCTGATGACGTTGATGAGCGTCGTCTTGCCCGAGCCGTTCGGCCCCACGAGGCCGACGGATCTCCCCGCTCCCGCTCGCAGGCTCACGCCGCGCAAGGCCTGGATGCCGCCGAACGCCTTCCACACGTCGTGCACCGGCGAGCGCGGCCGCCGGCCGTGGAGCCTCGCGCTCGCGGGTGGGGTCACCGTCGGCGCTCCGAGCCGCGGTCCCGTCTCGACCACCGGCGTGCGCGGACGCCAGGCGCGCCAGCGCTGCAGGACCGCGGGCACGACCCTCGGGCAGGAGCAGGACTATCAGGATGAGGACGAGCGCCACCGCGGCGCGGCCCAGACCGCCTGCTGGCCGCCGGTGAAGGCGTAGAGCGATGACGCGATGAGCGTCGCGCCCACCGCCGGACCCCAGCCAGTGGCGCGCGCCGCCCAGCACGCTCATCAGCACGACGTAGAGCGGCACGGTGATCGCGAACGTCTCGCCGACCGTGACGTAGCCCACGTACATCGCGTGCGATGCCGCCGGCCACGCCGCGCGATCCCCGCCGAGAGGGCGAAGGCCACGAGCTTGTACCGGAAGGTGGGAACGCCCTCGACCTCGGCGCACGTCCTCGTCGTCGTGGATGGCGAACAGGCCGAAGCCCAGGCGCGAGCGACCAATCGCGTAGGCGGCGCCGACCGTGGCGAGCGGCCAGGGCCAGACCCAGCAGATAGAGCGTGCCCGTCGGCGAGGCCAGCGAGCGCGGGGCATGCGGCACGGCGCTCAGGAAGACGCCCAGGCCCGCCGTCGATGCGCGTGTTGAGGACGATCGTGCCGGAGCACGAACGTGATTGGCCAGCGTCAGCAGGCCGAAGAGCTCACCGCGCAGTCGCTTCACCCGGAACACCACCGCGCCGATGCCCGCTCGCCGAGCGCCGCGGCGCCAGCGATGGCGGCGAGCAGCGTCCACAGGAATGGGACGTCTGAAACGGGCGGCGAGGGTCGCCGTCGGTGTACATGCCCGGCGCCGAAGAACGCCCCGTGGCCGAAGCTGAAGTAGCCGGCGTAGCCGCTGAGGATGGCCCAGCTCGTGGCCAGCGCGATCCACGAGAAGATGATGTAGAGGAACGACTCGTAGAAGGCGGGCAGCCCGGCCGTCGCCAGCGCGAGCGAGCGCCAGGCCGATCACCGTGAGCGCGATCGCGACGCGGCGCGCCTGACCCGCTCACACCCGGCCCGGCCGCACGATCAGGATGCACGATGAGCACGGAGAACGACGACGAGCGGGGCCCAGGCCGGCGTCACCACCGCCATGGTGATCGACTCGCTCACGCCGATGAGCAGGCCCGCCAGGAGCGCGCCGATCGGATTGGCCAGGCCGCCGATGATCACCACGGCGAACACGACACCCGACCCACGCCCAGATCTGCGCGGGGCCAGCGTGGAGATCAGCGCGATGAACGCGCCGGCCACGCCGGCGTAGGCCGCGCTCACGCCGGACAGCAGGAACGCCTGCCGCCGGTGGTTGACGCCGAAGGCCGCCGCCATGGCCGGATCCTCGGCGCTGGCCCGCAGCGCCTTGCCCACGTAGCTGAAGCGCAGCCAGGCCCAGGTGGCGAAGGCCAGCGCGGCGGCCGTGAGGCAGGCGAGCATCTCAGAGCGTGGGCACGAAGAGCGGCCCCACCCGCAGCGACGCGGTCGCGTAGGCGCGTCTCGTAGCGACGGTAGTCGGCCGTCCAGAACCACTGGATCAGCGATTCGAGAATGACCGTGAGGCCGAAGGTGACGAGCAGCGAGGTGAACTCGGTGACGCGGAAGTAGGCGAAGACGGCGTGCAGCCCGCACGCCGAGCGAGGAAGAAGCCGGGCACGATGGCCGCCGCGGCCAGCCAGGGGCGACAGGTGCAGCGTGGTGCCGAGCTGGTACGTGAGGTAGGCGCCAAGCAGCGCCAGGGCGAAGTGCGCCAGGTTCACGAGGCGGAGCAGGCCCCAGGAGAGGCTCAGCCCCAGCGCGAGCAGCCCGTAGATGCCACCTCGCCAGCACGCCTCGACACCAGCGCCTGCCCGAGGAGCGTCAGGCTCGGCATGCGACCACTCAGGCGATGGCGGCGCTGTCGATCAGGGCGGCAGGAGCGCGGCGCCCGGCGCGGCGAACTCCTTGGGCCACACCACGCACCCACTTGCTGTCCTGCACCTGCTTCACCTTGAAGAGGTCGTCGCCGTAGTTGTTGGGTCCGTCGAAGCGCAGCGTGCCGATGATCGTCGGCACGCGGTTGGCGCGCAGCCACTGGCCCAGCGCCTTGTCGTCGAGGCTCTTCGTCGCGGTCACCGCCGCCTCGAGCACCTGCCAGGCCGCGAACGAGCCGGCCACCTGCGTGTCCACGTGCGGGTACGGCACGTTGGCCTTGGTCGCGCGCTCGCGGAAGAGCGGCACCAGCTTCGCGGCGCCCGGATTGTTCATGAACGGCGGATGCTCCTCGAAGACGGTCGAGGAGAGCGCCAGGTTGCCGTCGGGCGCCACCGCCAGCGGCCCGGCGCCGGGAACAGGTGGAAGTGGCGCGGCGGCGTGTAGTCGAGCTTCTTCATCGCCTCCAGCAGCTGATTGCCGTCGAGACCGAGCGCGCCGACCCAGAGCAGATCCGGCTTGGCGTCCTTCACGCGGGCCGCCAGCGCGCCCCAGTCGCGGGTGCCGAACTCATACTCGAGATAGAGCACGACCTTCAGGCCGCGCTTCTCGGCCACTTCCTTGGCGCCGGACGACTGAACTGCGCGGAGGGAACTTGCTGGTGAGAATCGCCACCGTCTTGGGTGGATTGGCGGTGGCGGCCAGCGCGTTGAAGACCGGTGGTGGGCAGCGTCACGTTCGGCTCCGGGCCCGAAGGCCGCGGTGGGGAAGTGCATGTCGTACTTCGCCAGGTGCGGCATGCCGAACGAGTGGTGGATGTACACCTTCTGGTAGCGCTGGGCCACGCTCATCGCGGCCAGGATGCCGCTCGTCGCGTAGGGCCCCATGAGCAGGTCGACCTTGTCGACGGTGAGGAGCTTCTCGTAGAGGCTGCGTGTGAGGTCGGGCTTGGACTGGTCATCGAGCAGCACCCACTCGACCGGCCGGCCCAGCAGGCCGTTGCCCCTGTTCAGCTCCTCGATGTAGACCTCGCCGGCGATCTTGTGCAGGATCGCCGTCGGCGCGAGCGGCCCCGTGAGAGGCCAGCGTGCTCGCCGATCCGGATCGGCGGCCTGGACGGCGCGGCGGCCGCGCGGGATCGTGAGCGCCAGAGCGAGGAGCCCGGCCAGCAGGCCACGGCCAGCGAAGCGAACCCGAGAGATCATCATGCCTCCCTCCGCGATGAGGGTCGCCTACGCGAATCGTGGCCGCACAGTAGTGAGTGGGGCCAGCTTTGTCAAATCGCCACGAGGCGTCCTCGGCTTGACAGCGCCGGCCGGCAGCCGCAGAGTCTCTCTCGTGCTCGACGCTCGCCCCCGCCGGGAGGTCACCGCGATGATCTCGCGCACCCTCGTCACCGTCCTGGTCCTCGCCCTGACCGTGATCGGCTTCGCCGCCCCGGCCGCCGCGCAGAACGGCTACAGCTTCAGCGATGCCGCGCGCTCGGTGACGGCCTACTCGCGGGCCACGGTGCGGCCGCAGATGGCGTGCCGCGACCTGCTCGGGATGACCGACCCCGACATGTCGATCGTGTCGGCCGAGATCATCCCGGCGGCCGACGGCGTGCCCGAGCACTGTCGCGTCAACGGCCTGCTGGCGCCGGAGATCCGGTTCCAGGTCAACCTGCCGGCCTACTGGAATCGTCGCTTCTACATGAACGGCAACGGCGGCTTCGCCGGGTGAGTCGCCGGAGGCGCCGAACCGGGCCGCGCTGCGCGCCACCGCGCTGCGCCACGGCTTCGTCTCCGCCACCACCAACACGGGTCACGACGCCGCCCAGGAGCCGCTGGCGACCTTCGCCGAGCGGAACTATCAGAAGGTCGTCGACTACGCCTTCCGCGCCGTGCACCTCACGGCCGTGACCTCCAAGACCCTCGCCACCCGCTACTACGACCGCCCGGTGACCTATTCCTACTGGGACGGCTGCTCCACCGGCGGCCGGCAGGCGCTCATGGAAGCGCAGCGCTTCCCGGCCGACTTCGACGGCGTGGTGGCCGGCGCGCCCGTGCTGAACTTCACCGACACGCTGATCCTCGGCCTCTGGCACGCGCGCGCGCTCGAGGCGGCGCCCGTCACGCTCGAGACGCTGAAGATCGTCGCCGACGCCGTCTACGCCAAGTGCGACGGGCTCGACGGCCTGGTGGACGGCATCATCGACGATCCCCGGCGCTGCCCGTTCGATCCGGTGAAGGATCTGCCCGTCTGCGCCGCCGACACGAGCAGCGCCGGCTGCGTGACGATGGCCCAGGCGCTCGCGCTGAAGAAGATGTACAGCGGCGTCGTCAGCAACGGCGCGCCGTACTTCCCGGCCAGCCGGTCGGCGCCGAGAAGGTCGGCATCCAGCCCTTCGGATCGCCGCCGGTGGGCAGCGGCTGGGACCGCTGGCTCGTCGCGGCGGCCGGGACGAAGCCGCTGCAGCTGGCATTTCCCGAGTCGTTCATGAAGTACATCGCGTTCGGCAAGGCGGACCCGAGCTGGGACTGGAAGACGTTCGATTTCGACAAGGACCCCGCCCGGCTGGCCGAGGCGCGCAAGATGTTCAACGCCACCGACCCCGATCTCAGCATTTTCAGGAGCCGCGGCGGCAAGCTGCTGATGCACTTCGGCTGGGCCGACACCGCGCTCACGCCGTACATGGCCGTCGACTACTACGAGAAGGCGCTGGCCGCCAATGGTCCCGACACGAAAGGACTTCTTCCGCTTCTTCACCGTCCCGGCATGTTCCACTGCCGCGGCGGCGTCGGCACCGATCGCTTCGACGCGATGACCGCGGTGATCGACTGGGTCGAGCGCGGCGTGACCCCGACGAGCCTGCCGTCCTCACGGGTCGAGGACGGCAAGGTCGTGCGGACCCGGCCCCTCTGCCCGTATCCACAAGTGGCGCGCTACGGCGGCTCGGGCAGCATCGACGACGCCGGCAGCTTCGCCTGCACCGAGCCTCGCTGACGAGGTCCTTCGCGTGTATGACGGCCAGGTGAGGGGCACATCGGAGTTCCGATCGATACCAACACCACCGTAAGGAGATTGAGATGCGTTTCGGCCTGTTCACGAGCATGGGCATGCAGACCTGGTCGGGAGTGCTGGAGCTCTGGCAGCACCTCGAGAAGACCGGATGGGACATCGCTTGCGTCACCGACCACTTCTTCCCGAACACCAAGGAGCGCGAGGGCGCCATGCTCGAGTCGTGGAGCACGCTGAGCGCGCTGGCCGCGCTGGTGCCGCGCATGCGCGTGGGCACGATCGTGCTCGGCAACACGTATCGCCATCCGGCGGTGGTCGCGAAGATGGCGGCGCAGGTCGACATCATCTCCGGCGGCCGGCTGCTGCTCGGGCTGGGCGCCGGCTGGCAGCAGAACGAGCACGAGGGCTACGGCATCCCCTTCTACACGATGAAGGAGCGGCTGGAGCGGCTGGACGAGGCGTGCCAGGTGATGCGCTCGCTGTGGACCGAGCGCCGCAGCAACTTCGAGGGCCAGTACTACCAGCTCTCCGACGCGCCGCTCGATCCCAAGCCCGTGCAGTCACCGCACCCCGAGCTGATGATCGGCGGCGGCGGCGAGCGCGTCACGCTCCGCATCGTGGCCCGTCACGCCGATCACTGGAACGTGTGGGGCGGCCCTCAGGTGGTCTCACGCAAGGGCAAGATCCTCGACGAGCACTGCGCCGCCGTCGGCCGCGATCCCAAGACCATCACGCCGCTCCGTCAACATGGCGCTGCTGATCACCGACAAGAAGGCCGAGATCGAAGCGCTCGCCAAGACCATCGAGACCCGCATGGGCCGTCACGCCGCCGACGCCCGCGACACCTGCCTGGCCGGCACGCCCGGATCAGATCCGCGAGCAGCTCCAGCAGCTCGGAGGCCAGCGGCGCCAGCGTCGCTCTTCATCCCGAGCCTCTTCCGCCCGCTGCCCGAGCTCCGAAAGCGATCTCGACCGCTTCATCGCGGAAATCGCCCCAGCGTTCCGCTAACCGGCTGAGCCCGGCACGCGGACGGACGGTCGTCGAACCGGACGGCCTGTCCGCGTGCTGTGTGTGGTGACTAGCGCTCCGGCGGCGGCGTGACGCCGAGGACTTTCTCGATCGTCAAGCCGATGGCGAGCAGCCGCTCCTCACCCCGCTCGGTCCATCGAGCGAGAGCCCGATCGGCAGCCGCGTGATCGGCCCGAGCCCCGCCGGGATCGTGAGCCCCGGAATGCCCGCATTGCTGCCGGGATCGGTATTGCGGATGAACTGCAGGAAGATCGGCAAGCTGCTCGCCTCCGGGCCCTGCTTGACGGCGACGGCCGGCGTGGTCGGCGCGATCAGCGCGTCGACCTTGGCCGAAGGTGTCCCGGAAGTGCTTGAGAGCGCCGGGCGCGCCTCCGCGATCGCCGCCTTGTAGAGCGGCGCGGCGTCCACCAGACCGTTGGGCCCGGGCAGCTTGCGCGGAATGACGAGCCCGTCGTACGTCCCCTTCACGTCCTTGCTGGCGATCATCTCGGCCACCTGCTCGATGGTCTTGCCGGTCCGGTATTTCGCCAGATACGTGCGGAGGTCGTCGTACGCCTCGTAGAGCGCCACCGGGAAGCTCGCCGCGTCGTTCAGCTTCTGCAGATCCGGCATGTCGACCTCGACGATCGTCGCGCCGGCCGCCTTGAGCTTGTCGAGCGCGGCGTCGGTGACCGCCTTCGTATCGGGATCCAGATCCTTGAAGTAGACGCGCGGTACACGCCGAGCTTCACGCCGCTGAGTGAATACGGCCGTCGCCATGCCGCGGCCGGTGATGACCGAGTGCAGCAGCGCCACGTCGGCCACGGTCTGGCGCCATCGGCCCCACCGTGTCGCGCGAGTGCGAGATCGGCGTCACGCCCTCCTGGCTGTAGCGTCCGATGGTGGGGCGCAGGCCGGCGTCGCCGACAGCGCGGCCGGAATGCGAACCGAGCCGCCCGGTGTCGCTCCCCAGCCCGCCTGGCGCCAGCCGCGCACCGATGGCCGCGCCGGTGCCGCTCGAGCTGCCGCCGGCGATGCGTAGTGCGATCGTACGGATTGCGGGTGCCGATCGGCTGCGCCGTGAAGAAGCCCTCGTTGTAGCCGGAGATCCCGAAGGCCAGCTCGTGCATGTTGGTCTTGCCCAGGATGACCGCGCCGGCGCTCGATCAGCTCGCTGCGCGGTGGGCGCGCTCTCGCGCGGGCACGAAGCTCCTTGAGCGCGGGCGTGCCGGCGGAGTTGGGCAGCCCGGCGACGTGCGCGTTGTCCTTCACGACCAGCGGCACGCCGTGCAGCGGGCCCTGTTCCGCCCGGCGGCCACGATCGCGGCGTCGGCGCGCTGCGCGCGCGGCGAGCGCGCCCGCGCGATCGAGCGTGATGAACGCGTTGAGGTCCGCGTTGGCCTCCGCGCGCGCGAGGTAGGCCTGCGTCAGCTCCACGCTGGTGACCTTCTTGTCGCGGATGAGCTGCGCGGCGTCGACCACGCTCAGCTGCGTGAGGTCGGCCGGGCGCTGGGCGGTGCTCGGCACAGCCCGCCACGCCGAGCGCGAGCGTCAGGACGGCGGCGACGGAACGGAAGCTCATGGCTGGTCTCCTCGTTGGCTGACGGCGAAGCGTATTCTGGCCCAACCCGCAGCCCTTGGGAACCCCGGCCGGGCGATTCATTTCCATTTCACAACCGCGCCAGATCGGGGTCTCAACCTGACAGGAAGCGATCATCACCGCCGGGAGGATCCCATGAGCGACAAGACCACGCTGCTGCGAGAGGCGGACGAGGCGTTTGCCGAGCTGCGTCAGGCCATCGATGGCCTCGGCGAGGCGCCGATGCGCCAGGTGTGGCTCGGCACCTGGGGCGTGCGCGAGATTCTCATCCACGTCTCGGGCTGGCACCGGGCGATGGTCCCGGCCCTGGGCAACGTCGCGCAGGGTCAGCCGCCTTACCCGGCGGGAACCTACGACGACTTCAACACCTGGAACGCGCGCTTCGTCGAGCAGCAGTCCGGCGTGAAGGCGGTCGACATCGTCGCGGAGCTCGACGCCTCGCATCGCGCCTTCGTGAGCGCGGCGAGCGCGCTGCCGGAGCCGCTGTTCGACGACGGGCGGCCCTGGGCGTGATCTCCTGGATGGCGCCGGCACCGGCCACTATCGGGAGCACACGGCGCAGATCCGGGACCTGGCGTCGCACCAGCGGGAACTGACCGATGGCGGCGGGCTGGCGCGCTACGGTCCCTCGTCGCGTGGCGTCGGCACCGTGCGCGCGGGGAATTCGCGGTAGGCGTAGCGCGCCAGCACGTCCTCACGCAGCTCGATGCCAGAGCCGGGCGCGGTCGGCACGGTCCAGCATATCCCTGCTCCACGCGAAACGGATTCACGGCGACATCTCCGCGCCGCGCGGCTCGAAATTCACGAAGTACTCCGTGATCAGAAAGTTCGGGATGGCCGCGGAGACGTGCAGCGTGGCGGCGAGGCCGACCAGTGGTGCTGTTGTAGTTGTGGGGCGAGACGACCACGTGGTACGCCTCGGCCATGCGCGGCGATCTGCCGGAGCTCCTCGATGCCGCCCACGTTGCAGACGTCAGGGTTGATGATGTTCGGCCGCCCGGCGCTCGAACACCTCGCGGAACTCGAAGCGCGTGTAAAGCTCCTCGCCGGTGACGATCGGCAGCCCGGATCTCGCGGCGGCACTCGGCCAGCGCGCCCAGTCGCGCGCCGACACCGGCTCCTCGTACCAGAACGGATCGAACGGCTCGAGCATGCGGGCGATCCGCACCGCGTGCATGGGCGCCAGCCGGCGGTGCACCTCGACCAGCAGATCGACCTTGGGGCCGACCGCCTCGCGCACCGGCACGCACCGTTCTCCACCGCCTGCCTGCTCGGCCTCGCGGGAGATGTGCGTGCGCCACGGCCCGGGGAACGGATCGAACTTGAGCGCGGTGAAGCCGCGCGGCCACCGTCTCCTCGGCCTTGGCCGCGTAGGCCGCCGGCGTCTTGGCGCCGCAGTACCAGCCGTTGGCGTAGACGCGAGATCCGCTCGCGGCACGGTCCGCCCAGCAGCGTGACCACCGGGAACGCCGAGGCGCTTGCCGGCCAGATCCCACAGCGCCTGCTCCAGACCGCTGACCGCGCTCCAGAAATCCATCGCGCCGCGCTTGGCCGCGAAGTCGTGATAGGCCCAGTGCGTGAAGTGGCGGATGTGGCTGGCGTCGCGGCCAAGCGGGTAGCGGCCGAGCTGCTTGACGTGCGCCACGATCGACTGGTCGCGATCGGCCTGGCGTGTAGCACTCGCCCCAGCCGTGCAGGCCGTCGGAGGTCTCGACCTTCACGAACGAGCCAGTTCTTCCCGTAGCCCGGATCCACGACGAACGGCGTGACGGCGGTGATCTTCACGGGTCGATGCCTCCCTGCTCGATGCGAATCGGTCGATCAGCCGACGGACACGCCGCCCGAGGGATGCAGGATCTCCCCGGTGAAGAACGCGGCGTCGTCCGAGGCCAGGAACAGCGCGGTGCTCGCGACCTCCTCGGGCGTGCCGAAGCGGCCCATCGGCGTCATGTTCATCGCCCAGCTGGCTAGCGGCCGGCGTCGCCACGCAGCTGCGGCGGTCATCGGCGTCTCGATGAACCCCGGCCCGATGGCGTTCACGCGAATGCCCTGCGCGGCGAGCTCTGGGCCAGGCTCTTGGTCAGCATCCACACGCCGGCCTTGCTCACGCTGTACGCGCCGCCCGGCGAGGGCATCTTCGACATGATCGAGCCGAGATTGACGATGCTGCCGCCGCGACGGTTGGCGACCATCCAGCGGGCGACCGCGCGGTTCGAGAAGAGGCACGCCGTAGAGGTTGACGTCGATCACCGCGCCGGAACTGCCTCGGTCGGGAATCCCGAGCACGCGTGTGCGGCTGATCGCGCCGGTCCGCTGCCGCCGCGGGCTCGCGATGCCGGCCGCCGCGACGAGCACGTCGACGCCGCCGAGCGTCTCGACGCAGCGAGCCACCATCGCGTCGTTGGCGGCCTCGTCGGTGCGTGTCGACCGCGAGGCTGAAGGCCTTGCGTCCTTTCGCCTTCCACCTGGCGCGCGGTCTCGGCCGCCGTCGCGCCGTCGCGATCGGCGACGCAGACGTTCGCTCCCTTCCTCCGCGAATCGGACCGCGCACGCGCCGACCGATGCCGCTGCCGCCGCCCGTGATCAGCGCGACCTTGCCCGCCGGCCGTCCAGCCATGCGACTCGCTCCTCTCGAGTCCGTGGATCGTCGGAAGCCTACGGGCTTCGCCGGTCGATGTCGAGCGGTGGGGACCCGACCCTGGACTATGCTGAGCCACCCTGATCAGCCAGGAGAGTCCCATGAAGGATGGCGCTGGAAGCCGTCCTCGGCCCGCTGCGCCCGGGCTTCGATGCCGACGGGTTCGACGTCAACGTGGAGTCCGTCGCCGACGACGGCGTGGTGGTCGTCCGCGTCGGCCACCGCCCCGATGCCTGCGAGGAATGCCTGATCCCCGACGACATGCTGGGTCCGATGCTCACGACCGCCATGCAGCGCGCGGTGCCCCGCCGTGCGGCGGGTGGACCTCAAGCACGAGCACCTCGCGTGAGGAGGCGGCCGTGGCCGAGCGCGCTGAGCGCGCTCCTCGAGACGACGCAGCCCGAGCGCCTGGCCACCGGGTTCGTCTTCACGGAAGGCCCGCTCTGGCACCCCGAGGGCTTCTACTACTTCGTGGACATTCGCCAGAGCCGGCTGCATCGCGTGTTTCCCGGCAAGGCCCCGGAGCTCGTGCGCGATCAGACCGGCGAGGGCAACGGGACGCACGTTCGATCTCCAGGGCGCCTGGTCATCTGCGAGGGCGGCCATCGGCGCGTGACGCCGCTGGTCGAGCACGACGCAGAGCGAGGTCCTGATGGACCGCTGGGAGGGCAAGCGTCTCAACCGCCCCAACGACGTGGTCGTGCCGCTCCGACGGCAGCCTCTGCTTCACCGATCCCGGCCTGCGCGTGCCCTTCGCCGAGCGCGAGCTGCCCAACGCCGGCGTCTATCGCATCAAGCCCGACGGCTCGACGTCGATGGTGGCGGACTGCGAGTACCCCAACGGGCTGGCGTTCTCCCCGACGAGCGCACGCTCTACGTGGCGAACACGCGCTGGACGCAGTACATCCACGCGTTCGAGCTGGACGCCGGCGGCGACGTGGTGCGGCGGCGGATCTTCGCGGACATGTCCTCCGACGAGCACGGACGGCGTGCCCGACGGGATGAAGGTGGACGTGGAAGGCCGGATCTACTGCACGGGGCCTGGCGGCACCTGGGTGTTCACGCCGGACGGAGCGAAGCTCGGGATCATCCTGCACGCCGGAAGTGCCGGCCAATCTCGCCTTCGGGGGCCGGATCTGAAGACGCTGTTCTTCACGGCCAAGACGTCGATCTACACGCTGCGGATGAAGGTGCCAGGCCAGCCGCATCCCTGGTACCGGACGCGGCCGGCCACGGCGGGACGCTGAGGCGCGCTACATGTTCCCGGTGGTGCCGACCCAGCCGGTCTCGGAGACGTCGACCATGATGCCGTCGGGGCCGGTTGTACTTCACCTCGACGTTGCCGCCGCTCGCGGCGGCCGTGCCCGACGCCCAGCGCCTCGATTCACGTCGTCGCGCGGCTTGGAGCCACGCGGCGGCCAGCCTGGCGGTGATGTCCTCGAGGTTCTCGACCTCGAAGCCGATGTGGTGGATGCCGCTCCACGCCTTGCCGCGCTCCACGCCGGCCACCGCATCGCTCTTGAACTTGAGGATGGCCAGGTTGAGATCGCCGTCGCTCAGGTAGTAGCCGCGAGGCGCCGGGGCTGTCGACCTTGGCGATCTCCTTCATCCCGAACACGTCGATGTAGAACTTCGCCGGTCGCGTCCACGTCCTGGGTCGAGAGTGCGATGTGCTTGATCTTCGGCATGGCGCGTCTCCTCTTGGGTTGACGCCGAGCGTCGGAGGCCCGTTGTCCTCACAACTTACGCCAAACGCGCGGCAAAGGCCAGTCCCGGGGGCCGCGGCGGGCGGCCGCGCGTCTAACGCGCGCTGACCGTCAGACTCTCCCGCCAGCTCCTTGCAGATACGCGGCGTCATGGCGCGGCGGGACCAGGATGATGTCGTCGTAGCCCGAGCGCCAGCGGATGATGCAGCCGCTCGCGGGCGGTATCTTTTGGACACTTGAGGTTGTAGGGATCGTCGGGCCCGGTGGGGCTCGCCGGGCTGTCGAGATTCACGACCACGTTGGTCACGACGGCCCGGCGGCCGCCCAGGTCATGAAGCGCTTGATGCCCTCCTGCAGCGCGCGCCGGGAGCTGCGCGCGCCGAGCCCACCCAGCCGTCGAACTCGCGCGCGGCCCGCTCGATCCAGCGCGAGCCGGCCGGAGCCGATCATCACGGGTGGGCCGCCGAGCGCGGCGGGCCATCAGCGGGCTCGAGCGAGGCGCCGTTGCGCGCTCGCCCTTCACAGCCGCCGCATGACGTCGAGCGACTCGCCCAGGCGCTTGAAGCGCCCCGCGAAGTCGAGGCCGAGCGCCTCGAAGTCGGCGGCGGTGGAGCCGGCGCCCACGCCCAGGCGCAAGCCGGCCGCCGGAGACGAGGTGCGTGGTGAGCACGCGCTGGGCGAGCTCCACGGGGTGGCGCAGCGGGACCTGGAGCACGCCGGTGCCGAGCTCGATCGTGCGCGTCACCGTGCCGGCCACGGCGAGCGCGGTGAGCGGATCGGCCAGCGGGAACCCGCGGCTGATCGAGTCGAACGCCCAGGCGCTGGTGGAAGCCGGTCGCCTCGATCTGACGGGCGGCGTCGGCCGGGCTCGACGGTGTCGGGGAACCGCTGGACCCTCCGGGCGGCGCGATGCCGAAGCGTGTGGTGGTGGCAGTCGCAGGCATGCACCGGGCAGAGTACACTATGGCGCCATGAACTTCGGGACCTTCCTCCTCATGCAGTCGCCGTCGGCCGCGGTCGTCGCAGGAGATCTTCGCGCGCGGCGTCGAGGTGGCGCAGGCCGCCGAGACGCTCGGCTTCCGCAACGTCTGGCTCGCCGAGCATCACTTCTCGACCTACGGCTATCTCTCGCGGCCGGCTGCAGCTCGCGACGTACATCGCGGCGAAGACCACGCGCGCTGCGCGTGGGCACCGCCGTCATCGTGGTCCCGCTCCACCACCCGCTCGTGATCGCCGAGGAGATCGCGACGCTCGACCTGCTCGCCGGCGGGCCGCGTCGACATCGGGCCTGGGCGCGGCTACCAGCACTACGAGTTCGAGCGGCTTCGGGCTCGAGCTGGAGCAGCAGCCGCGCGCGCTGGGAGGAAGTCGGTCGACGTCATCCTGAAGGCGTTCAGCGGCGAGCCGTTCAGCTACGACGGCAAGTTCTTCAAGATCCCCGAGACCGACGATCTTCCCGCAGCCGCTGCAGCAGCCGCGGCCGCCGATCTGGATCACCGCGCAGAGCCCGGACTCGGTGGAGGCGGCCGTGCGGCGCGGCTTCAACGTGCTCACCGGCGGCTTCGGCGTCCCGATCGAGCGCATGGCGGAGTTCCGGCGGCTCTTCGATCGCGCGGTGGCCGAGGTGAAGCCGCCGCACCCGCTGGCGCGTCGGCGTGCAGCGCGCGGTCTACGTGACGGACAGCGAGGCCGACGCGCGGGCGGCCGCCGAGGAGGCGCGCTGGAACATGCGGGTCACGCTCAGCCTGCGCAACCACTACGAGCGCGTGGAGCGCGGCCGCGCCATCCCGGTGCCCGCGCCGAAGGAGCCCGACACCGACGACCTGCTGGACCGCTTCCTGGTCATCGGCACGCCGGACACGTGCATCCGTCAGATCAAGCGCATCCAGGAGCTGGTGGGCATCACCCACTTCAACTGCAGCTTCTGGTTCGGCGACCTCGAGCACGCGCGCGTGCTGCGCTCGATGGAGCTCTTCGCCCGCGGAGGTCATGCCGGCGTTCGCGTGAGCGTCAGCGGATGCCGGCCTGGATCACCGCCCGGAGCGCGCTTGGCTCCACCGGCTTGACCAGGTGGGCGTCGAAGCCGGCCTCAGAGCTTGTCGGCGATCGTCCGGCTGACCGTAGCCAGTCAGGGCGACCAATAGAATGGTCCCGCCGAGCGCGCCGCGGAGCCTTGCGCGCGACCTCGTAGCCGTCGAACTCCGGCAGCCCGATGTCGATCAGCGCGACATCGGGACGCATCGCGCAGAATCGCCTCGACGCCGCTGGGCCCGTCGCTCGCATCCTGCACCTCGTGGCCGGAAAGCTCGAGGGCGAGGCGCAGCGCATCTCGCGGGTGTCCGCGTTGTCCTCCACGACGAGAATGCGCAGGCGCGCATCACTCGCCGACTCGGACGGGCGCGGGCGCCGGCCACATTCCGGCGCGGCCGATGGCGGGCAGCCGGACGGTGAACACGCTGCCCCGCCGGTTCCGTCGCTGCCGAGCCTCGACCGTCCCGCCGTGCAGCTCGATGATCCGCTGGACGAGCGTGAGTCCGAGGCCGAGCCGCGCCCTGCCCCCGGTCAGCCGCGGGCGCCCTGCACGAAGAGATCAAACACGCGCGGCAACACCTCCGGCGCGATGCCCATCCCGGAGTCGCGCACGCAGAGCACCGCTTCCCCATCGGACGGCTTGAGCGTGATGTCGACGGTGCCCGCCGGCCGGCGTGAACCGCAGCGCGTTGCCGACAAGATTGGTGACGACCTGCTCCCAGCGCGTCTCGTCGACGTCGGCCCACACCGGCTCGAGATCAGGCTCACGTGGTGCCGCTCTACGGTACGTCCGCTGGCGGCCAGCGTGAGCCACTGCGCGACGCGCGGCCTCGGCCAGCTCCAGCGGGTGCCGGGTGAGCACGATCTTGCCCGAGGTCACGCGCGCCACGTCGAGGAGGTCATCGACGAGATGGGCGAGATGCGCATTCTGGCGTGCAATGATCTCGCGGGCGCGGCGCTTGGCTTCGGCGGGCGCGTGCGGGACGTCGAGCACGTGGGTGGCGTTGGCGATGGCGGCGAGCGGATTGCGCGAGCTCGTGGCCGAGCATGGCGAGCAGCCTCATCCTTGCCCTCGGCTGGACCGCTTCCGCTTCCGACCGGGCGGCGTGCTCGGCGGCCAGCAGTCGCGCCTTCTGACAGCGGCCGCCGCATGGTCGGCCAGCGTCACCAGCGCGCCCCTCGTCGAGCGCCGAGAACGGACGCAGGGTGAAGTTGTTGCATAGATCACGCCGACCACCCGTCGGCGGTCACGATGGGCAATCGGCCATGCAGGGAGACGATGCCGTCCGTACGCGCGATCGAGATGTAGCGGTCGGCGCGGAAGCGGGGATCGGCCATGACGTCGTCGGTCCGCACCGGGCCCGGCCGGTAGCCAGGACCCGACCACCGATGCCGTGGCCACGCTCGATCACGAAGCCCGGGGGCGCGTGCGGTCGACGCCTGAGTCGAATAGCGGAGAACGAGGCCAGCCTCCTCCACGAGCGCGATGCGGGCGCTGTCGGCCTGCACGAGGTTGTGGACTGCCCACCGCCGCGCGGAGGACGGCGTCGAGATCGGGCGAGGCGTTCAGCGCGTGGGCGACCGCGCTGATGCGCGCGCGCCTGGTGCTCGCACGCGGCGCGCCTCCTCGCTCGCGCTTGCGGGCCCGATCGGCGGCCGCGCGGGGCTGCTCGGCCAGCGTGTTCACCTCGGTGACGCCGGTGTTGAGCGGCTGAGCGCGCTGGCCGCGTTCCACGGCGCGCGCGATCCGGACGAGCGAGCCCACCGCGCCGGCGATCCGACGGCCGAATACGAACGCCAGCGTGCTGGCGAGCGCGGCCGCCACCGTGCCGCCGACCAGCAGCTGCCAGAGCGCGCGGCGTAGCTGTGCATCCGATGGATGCGACCGGGCGAGGTGATGATGACCCGCCAGCCCGAGAGCGGCGCGGTGGCGAGCGCGACGTAGACGTCCTGGCCCTCGCGCAGACGACTCCGCACCCAGCCCTCGTGGCCCGGCGTGGGATGCGACCACGCGCTGGCCGACCATCTCCCGCCTCGCCCTGGGTCCGAGCCAGGATCACGTGCTGACGATCCTCGAGCGTCGCCACCGAGCCCGGGGTGAACGGCTGCGCACGGAGCACCTCGCTGAACGTCGACACGGAACGGGCCACCGACGAGCACGAAGCGCACGCTGCCGTCACGCACGATGGGGAACATAGACGGCGACGATGCGCTGGTTATGGACGCCGTCGAACAGGTTGGAGACCGTGGCCCGGCGTTCGTCGTCGGGCCCGCGCGAGGACATCGGGACGTCCGGTGGGCGGCAGCGGCGCACCTATCGGGGCCGAGGTGTGCATGAGCATGCGCCCGTCCCGATCGAAGGGAGTGATGCTCGCCCACCCCTGAGTCTTCACCACGCGCCGCACAGCTCGTGGAGAGCGGCCGCAGGTCGGCGGCGTCGAAGTAGTCGGACTCCGCCAGCGCCTCCACCGCGGTGATCGCGGGACTCCAGCTCGCGTGTCCACGGTGCGGGCCACGGCCTGCGCGGTCTGTCGCATCGCGCGCTCGGTCGCCGCGAGCTGCAGGCGGGCGTTCTCCCGGATGACCGAGGCGTGGCAAAAGCCCAGGACCGGCACGAGGGCCACGAGCACGAGCGCGACGAGGTGGCTCACGCAGTCGCATGGTGTCGCCGGGACGGCTCCAGCTGATTATACTGGACCGACATGGCGCGACCCTCGCTGCGTGTTGGCGTCGTCTACGACTTCCGGAACCCGCCGGACTCCGGCATCGACCACCGCGCGACCTCTACGCCGAGATCCTCGACCAGGTCGCGTGGCTCGACGGGCTCGGCCTCGACCTCGTGTGGTTCACCGAGCATCACTTCGTCGACGACGGCTACCTGCCGTCGTGGACGCCGGTGGCCGGCGCGATGGCGGCGCGCACGCAGCGCGTGCGCTTCTCGTCCGACATCTGCCTGCTGCCGTTCAACCATCCGATCCGCCTGGCCGAGGATCTCGCGGTGCTCGACAACCTGAGCGGCGGCCGGATCGAGCTCGGCGTCGGGCATGGGCTACGCGCCGCACGAGTTCCGCGGCTTCGGCATCCCGCTGTCCGCAGCGGCTGTCGCGGACCGAGGAAGGGCTCGAGGTGCTGCGCCGCTGCTTCACCGGCGAGCGCTTCAGCTTTCACGGCAAGCGCTACCACTTCGACGACGTCGTCATCCGCCCGCGCTACGTCCAGCCGGGCGGCCCGCCGCTCTGGCTCGCCGCCATGTCGGCGCGCGGCGGCGCGCCGCGCGGCGCGCGTTCGACGCGCCACCTGCTGCCGCAGGGCCCGCGCGAGCAGGTGCTCGACCCGTGGCGCGAGGCGCTGACGGCGTCGGGCCGGGATCCCGCCAGCTATCGCGTCGGCATCATCCGCGGCTGCCTGGTCACCGACGACCGCGAGCGCGACTGGCCCGCGCGTGCGCGCCGCCGAGCGCTATCGCGGCCAGCTCTACTCCCGCTTCTTCGCCGAGGTCCGGCCGCTACAGCCCGTGCGAGCGCGACGGCCCGCGCATCCCGCAGACATGGGTCGTGGGCAACGTCGACCACTGCGTCGCCGAGCTGTCGGCGTTCATCGCCGAGCACGGCATCACCGATCTCGTCACCTGGGCGCGTGCCGCCCGGCCTGCGCACCCGAGCAGATGAACGCGAGCCTGGAACGCTTCGCCCGCGACGTCGCCCCGGCTGAAAGCCGCGAGCGCATTACGCACCAGGAAGTCGCGCTCCGGCAAACATCTCAGCGGAAGGATCGAACGAACGGAAGGAATCGAGAGGGGCCGTCGAAAGCGTAGTAGTCGCTCGCGCAGGCAACCGCGCTCACCGAGGGCCGCCCCGGCTCCGCCGAGAGGCGGCGGGCTGCCGAGGGGGTGTGGGCCGGCCATTTCGGGGCCCCCACGTCTGTAGAATCTTCAGGAACTCGACGAGGTCGCTCAGGTCCCCGTCGGTCAGCTTCTCGGTCGTTCCGGCCTTCTGCACGTACTGCCACATGAACTGCACGGTCTGCTCGAGGGTGGCGAAGCGGCCGTCGTGGAAGTACGGCGCCGTGCGGGAGACGACGCGGAGCGAGGGCACCTTGAACTTGCCGCCGGAGTCCACGTCCTCGAGGTCCTTCTTGTCGTAGACGGGCGGCTGGTGGCAGGCCTTGCAGCCGGCCTTCACGGTGAAGATCTGGTAGCCGCGCTTGGCCGCGGCGGGGGCGGCGTCGCTCGGCGTGCCGTCCGCGTTCAGGAAGGGATTCGGCGGGTAGCCCAGCGAGTTCACGTAGGCGAGCAGCGCTTCCATCGCCTCGGGCGTGGGCTCCGGGCCCTTCATCCGGTTCACGATGATGCCGCGGATGTTGGCCTGCAGCGACGGCGCCGTGCCGGCCCACGAGAAGGCCGCCCGGGTGCCGACGCCCCACAAGGTGGGGTGCTTCGCCCCTTCGGATCGCCGTCGTTGACGACGTCCACGCCGACGTAGGTCTTGTTGTCGGTGTGGCCGTTATCCAGGTGGCATTTCGCGCAGGAGTACCGGCCGTCGCCGGAGAGCGCGGTGTCGCTGAAGAGGGCTTTGCCCTTGGCCACCTTGTCCGCGGTCGCCGCGGCTGGGGCCTGGGCCAGGAGGATCGGCCCCGCCTCGGGCGTCGCTCGGCCGGCGCCGAGTGGCAGCAGGCAACACCACCACCACGGGGAAAGGCGACACACGCGCGTCGGCATGCGTTCCTCCTTGCTGGGACACGTCGCGCGAAAATAGCACGAGAGCGCGCCGCGCGCGGGTTATCCCTGCATGAAGGCGTTCCAGGTCCGGCGTGGCGATCGTGCGATCCAGGTAGCCGAACGTTCCCTTGTCCTTCACCTCGCGGGCGGCGTCGACCACGCCGGTCATGGCCGATGCGATAGAGCGAGGTGGCCAGGCTGATGCGCCGCACGCCGGCCGCCTGCAGCTCGGCCACCGTGAACGACTTGCCCTTGATGCCGGCCATGAAGTTGACCGGCTTCGACACCGCCGCGCACACCGCGCGCACCGCGGCGAGATCGGGCAGGCCCGGCGCCATCAGCACGTCCGCGCCGGCCTGCTCGAACGCCTGCAGCCGCGCGATCACGTCGTCCAGGTTCGGGATTGCCGCGCAGGAAGCTCTCGGTCCGCGCGGTCAGCGTGAACTGAAACGGCAGCGAGCGCGCCACCTCACCGCGGCCGCCACCCGCGCCGTCGCCGTGGCGATGTCGTAGAGCGGCTTGTCCTTGTCGCCGGTGGCGTCCTCGATCGAGCCGCCGACGCAGCCCGACGCCGGCGGCGAGGCGGATGGTCTCCGCCGCGGCGTCCGGCGCGTCGGCGAAGCCACTTCTCGAGATCGGCGGACACGCGGCAGCTCGGTGGCCTCCGACGATGGCGCGCGCGTGGCCCAGCGCCTCGTCGCGCGTCACCTTGCCGTCGCGGCGGCCGAGCATGCCGGCCGAGGCGCCGCTGGAGGTCGCCAGCGCCGGAAAGCCCGAGTGCGCGGTGAGGATGCGGGCGGAGCCGGCATCCCACGGGTTCGGAATCACGAATGCCCCCGGCCCCTCGTGCAGCTTGCGGAACGCGGCGGCCTTGTCGCTCTGGCTCACGGCCATGGTTGGTCCTCCTCTGAATCGATCGAGCCTTGACATAGCGCGGCCCCGGCCCCCGGTCAAGCGTGACGGACCGGGCGTAGAATCGGCCCAGGGACGGAAACGATGGACCTTCTCGAGCGTGAGCCCGTGCTCGCGGCCCTCGGCGCCGCTCTCGGCGAGGTGGGCCGGGGGCACGGGCGCGTGGTGCTGATCAGCGGCGAGGCGGGCATCGGCAAGACCGCGCTCGTGGAGCGCTTCGCCGAGCTCCACGGTCACACGGCCCGCGTGCTGTGGGGCGCGTGCGATGCCCTGTTCACCCCGCGGCCGCTGGGACCGTTGCGGGACATCGCCGAGACGCTGCCGGGACCGCTGCGCACCCTGCTCGACACCGAGGTCACGCGCCCGGCCATCTTCTCCGCGGTCCTCGACGCGCTCCGGCACGAGGCCCGCCCGACCGTGGTGGTCGTGGAGGACCTGCACTGGGCCGACGAGGCGACGCTCGACCTCGTGAAGTTCCTCGGCCGGCGCATCGAGCAGCTGCCGGCCCTGCTCGTGGTGACCTATCGCGACGACAGAGCTGGGCGCCCGCCACCCGCTCCGGCGTGTGCTCGGCGATCTCACCGGCGGGCGTGCGATCCGGCGCGTGCCGCTCTCCCGCTCTCCGCCGAGGCGGTGCGCACGCTCGTGGCCGACCGTGGCGTCGACCCGGTGGCCCTGCACCGGCCAGACCGGCGGCAATCCATTCTTCGTCAGCGAGGTGCTCGCGGCGGGGGCCGCCGGCATTCCCTCGACCGTCCGCGACGCGGTGCTGGCGCGCGCCGGCCGCCTCCCGCCTCGGGCCGGACGCTTCTGGAGGCGGCCGCCGTCATCGGCGCGCGGATCGAGCCCAAGCTCCTGGCCGAGGTCGGCCAGGACGTCGATCAGGCGACCGAGGCGTGCATCGGCATCGGGATGCTGCAGGCGCAGGGCGACGGGCTCGGCGTTCCGCCACGAGCTCGCCCGGCAGGCCATCCTCGAGACGATCGCGCCGCCGCGCCTGCGCGCGCTGCATCGCGAGGTGCTCGTGGCGCTGCTCGCCTGGCCGACGAGCGACCTGGCGCGCATCGCCCACCACGCCGAGGGCGCCGAGGAGGCCGAGGCGGTGCGCGAGTTCGCGCCCCAGGCCGCGCGACGCGCCGCCGGCGTCGGTGCTCACCGCGAGGCGGCTGCCCAGTACGCGCGGGCCCTGCGCTTCACCCACAGCGTGCCGCCAGTGGAGCGGGCGCGGCTGCTCGAGGCCTACGCCGAGGAGTGCGCGATCCTCGACCAGAACGGCGAGGCGATCACCGCGCTGCAGGAGGCGGTGACGCGCTGGCGGGTGGCCGGCAACGCGCTGAAGGAGGGCGAAGCCCTGGCCGCGGTGGCGTGGCCGCTGGTGCGCTCCGGCCGCAACGCCGAGGCCGAGGGCGCCAGCCGGCAGGCCATCACCCTGCTGCAGGCCCAGCCGCCTCTCGCGAGCTCGGGCGTGCGTACCGCATCCAGGCGCACCTGCGCATGCTGGACCGCGACCGCGCGCAGGCGCTGCGCGGGGCCGGCAAGGCCATCGCGCTGGCCGAGCGCTTCGACGACGCCGAGACGCTGGCCGCCGCGCACATCGTGATGGGCTCGGCCACGCTCGTCGCCGGCGACATCCGCGGGCGCGCCGCCCTGGAGCGCGGCCGGGAGATCGCGCGCAGCGCCGGGTACGACTCTCGCTCGTCGGCCTGGCCTATCTCAACCTCGGCTCCGCGTGCGGCGAGATCTACCGCTTCGACCTCGCCGAGCCCTACCTGAGCGACGGGCATCGCCTACGCCATCGAGAAGGACCTGGAGCACGCACACCACTACATGCTGGCGTGGCAGAGCGCTCATCCGCATGTACCAGGGGCGCTGGAGCGAGGCGGGGAGGCGGCGCGCGCGGTCACCGAGGCGCACAACGTATCCGCCGTCGGCCGGATCATCGACGCTGGTGGCGCTGGGACGCTTACGCACGCGCCGGGGCGATCCCGGCGCCGCCGGCGGCGCTCGACGAAGCGCTGGAGCTCGCCGCGCAGACGGGCACGCTGCAGCGCCTGGCGCCGGTGCGGACTGCTCGCGCGGAGGCCGCGTGGCTGGACGGCGATCGGGAGCGGACCCTCGTCGAGGCGCGCGCGCGTCTACGACCTGGCGCTCCGCCATCGCCACGCCTGGCACACCGCGGAGCTGACGTTCTGGCGCCGGCGCGCCGGCGAGCGCGTCGCGCTACCCGCGTGGGCTGCCGCGCCGTTCGCGCTGCAGCTGCGCGCGGCGACTGGCGTCGGGCCGCCGCGGCCTGGGGCAAGCTCGGCTGTCCGCTGGAGCACGCCCGCGCGCTGGAGGACGGCGACGCCGCCGCACAGGTGGAAGCGCTGGAGATCCTCGATCGGCCGGGCGCGCGGCCGGCGGCGGACGCCCTGCGCAAGCGCCTGCGCGCCGAGGGCATGCGGCGGATCCCGCGCGGGCCGCGCGCCACCACGCGGGCCCATCCCCTTCGGCCTCACGAGCCGCGAGATGGAGATCCTCCAGGCCGTCGCGGCGGGCCTCAGCAACGCGCAGATCGGCGCTCGCCTGCACATCTCGGCCAAGACGGTGGATCACCACGTTTCGGCCATCCTCACCAAGCTCGACGTGCCGACGCGGCAGGAGGCCGCGCGGGTGTCACGTCAGTGGCAGACGGGTGGCCAGCATGGGGAGGCGCCCGCCCAAAATAGGAGGCGCTCCCGATGCAGGGTGCGTGTTGCGGGCGTAGGTTCGCCGGGCAGGCAGTGACCATCTTCCTGGTCGAGGAGGACACGCGATGCCCCGTTACATCGTCGAGCGCACGTTCCCCAACGGTCTCGCCATCTCCCCGAACGCGCAGGGCGCGCAGGCGTGCATGACCGTGGTCGGCGTCAACGCCCAGGCGGGCGTGACCTGGTGCACTCCTACGTCTCGGACGACAAGAAGAAGACGTTCTGCGTCTACGACGCGCCGTCGCCGGAGGCCATCCGCAAGGTGGCGGATCTCAACAAGCTCCCAGTCGACAAGATCACGGAAGTCCGCGTGCTCGATCCCCTACTTCAGCATGTAGCACGCTACCAGGCCAGCGCGTAGGTCGGCCGGCGCGGATCGGCGCCGGCCGGACAGCGCGCCTGCTGGCCGGATCGCGGCGGGTCACCACCGCGCCGATCGCCGCAGGCGCCGATCTCGCTGACACGTGTGGCCCAGCGCCCGCAGCTCGGCGCGCGTGCGCTCGGGAATGCCGGGCTCGACGTTGAGCTGCCCGGGCTGGTACGCGCGCGGATAGAACGAGTTGACCAGCGTCTGGGTGGAGAAGCGCGGCGCCTCGACCGCCTGCTGCGGGTTCATCCCGAAGACGAGCAGGTTCAGGACGATCTGCAGATCGGCCTGCGCCTGGTCGTCGCCGCCCGGGCAGCCGACCGTGGTGGTGGGCACGCCGTCCTCGCAGATCAGGTAGCTCACCAGCGTCGTGCGCGGGCGCTTGCCCGGCGCCAGCGCGTTGGGATGGCCGTCCTCCAGGACGAACATCTCGCTGCGGGTGCTGAGCGTGCAGCCCAGCTCCGGCGCGAAGGCCGACTTGCGGAACACGCCGCCGCTCGGCGTCAGGCGCGATCATGTTGCCGTCGCGGTCGATGGCGGCGATGTGCGTGGTGCCGTCGGCTCCGCCGGCGCGCGCGCCGCTGCCGCGCGGCGCCGGGCGCGCACCGGCCGTCGCGTGACCGCGGCGGCGCCGCGCCGCGCGCGGATCGCCGGGAGCCGGCGCTTCCGGCGCCGCGCGGTCCATGCGGATGAGCGCCGCGCGCTCGCGCGCGTAGGCGGGCGACAGCAGCTCGGCGAGCGGGCACGCCGTCGGCGTCGCCGTAGTAGCGCTCGCGATCGGCGAACGCGAGCTTGAGCGCCTCCGTCACCACGTGGATGTAGCGCGCGGAGTTGTGGCCGAGCGCGCGCAGGTCGAGCGTGGCCAGCATGCCCAGCGCCTGCAGGAGCACCGGGCCCCTGCGTCCACGCGCCCTGGCTGACGATCTCGCGCCCGGCGAACGTCATCCGCAGTCGGCGCCTCGAGCTGGCGCGCGGTAGCCGGCCAGGTCGCCGGCGCGCAGGAGCCTGCCCAGCCGCTCGGAGAACGCGCCGATGGTGGCCGCGATGTCGCCGCGATAGAAGCGCTGGCCGCGCGGCGGCGATGCCCGCCTGGCGATGGTCCGCGCGCCCTGCGCGTCGGCCTCGACGAGCTGCCGCAGCGTGCCGGCCAGCGCCGGCTGCACGAACAGCTCGCCCACCTCCGGGCACGCGGCCGCCCGGGTAGAACACGGCGGTGCCGCCGGGCGGATAGACGTCGAACTGGCTGCGCGTCTCCGGGATGGCCGAGCAGGCGGTGCATGTACTCGTACATCGGGAAGCCGCGCTCGGCGTAGTGCACGGCCGGCGCCAGCACCTCGCTGAGCGTCTTGCGTGCCGTGCGTCTCGAGCAGCGTGAGGTAGGCGTCCACGGCGCCCGGCACCGTGAACGACAGGTGCGCGTCCGCGCCCGGGCCGGTCGGGATGCGATCGAGCCCGCGGCCGCGGAAGAAGTCGATGCGTCGCGAGCGCCGGCGCGGTGCCCCTGGCCGCTGAGCGGCCAGCGTCTCGCGGCGGCGCGCGTCGTGGACGAGCGCCACGCATTCGCCGCAGAGCGTGTAGGACGCGGTCGGCTCCACCACCGCGGCGGCGAAGCCGGCGGCCACCGCCGCGTCGAAGGCGTTGCCGCCGGACAGCAGCATGCGCATGCCCGCCATCGACACGAGCGGATGGCCGGCCGCGACGACGCCCTGCGTGCCCGACGACGACGGGCCGGGTCGTCGCCCAGTCCGCGGCGTGATGCTCCATCTCGTGAATCCGTCCCGCAGGTTTGCTCATGACGAAAGCATCATCGCATAGGTTCCGGCTCGTCGCGGCACGGCCGACCGGGTATGATGGCGGCTCGTCTAGAGAGGGTTATCATCCAGCGCGCCGGTGCGCGCGTCGCTTCGGAGGCCGGCATGTACGATCTCGTGCTCAAGGGCGGAAGAGTCGTGGACCCGTCGAGCGGGCTCGACGGGGTGCTCGACGTGGCGGTGGAGAACGGCAAGATCGCGCGGGTGGCGGCGGGCATCGCGCCGGCCGAGACCACGCGGATGATCGAGGTCGGCGGCCGGATCGTCACCCCCGGGCTCATCGACCTGCACGCCCACGTGTTCGAGGGCGTCAACCGCACCGGCGTCAATCCGGATCTCGGCGGCGTCTACTCCGGCGTCACGACCATCGTCGACGCGGGCAGCGCGGGTGCGGCGACGTTCGGCGGCTTCGGCGCCACATCCTGCCGCAGTGCGCGACCGAGGTCGTCCCGTTCCTGCACATCTGCCAGACCGGGCTGGCCACCAACCCGGACATCATCGCGGAGAAGAGCGTGAACCTCGACGACACGCGTGCGGGTGGCCACCGAGAACAAGGGTCTGATCCGCGGCATCAAGGCGCGCATGGTGTCGCCCGCGCTCGAGATCATGGGCATGGAGATGCCGCGGCTGGCCAAGCGCGCGGCGCGCGAGGCGCGGCATCAGCCTGATGGTCCACATCGGCGACACCGAGAAGCGCTACGACCCGAAGGTGATCCATCCGCTGCTGCCGCTGCTCGAGCCGGGCGACATCCTCACGCACTACTTCACGCGCCAATCCGGGCGGCGTGCTCGACGGCAACGGCAAGCTGGTGCCCGAGGCGCGCGAGGGCGCGTCGATCGCGGCGTGTGGTTCGACACCGCGCACGGCCGCATGAACTTCAGCTTCGACGTCGGGCCGCCGCTGCATCGAGCAGGGACTGCTGCCCCACTGCATCAGCACCGATCTCACCGTGCCCGGGCCGGCTCAACACCGTGCACAGCATGACCGAGATCATGACGCGCTTCCTCGGCCTGGGCTTCACGCTGCCGCAGGTCGTGACCATGTCGCACGTCGAACCCGGCCAAGGCCATCGGCGCCCAGGCGCGGCTCGGCAGCCTGGCCGTGGGACGCCAGGCCGACATCTCGGTGCTGAATCTCGAGCGACGGCGACTGGGTGGTCTACGACATCCTGGGAGTCGGGCCTGCGCGTCAATCGCGCGTTCATCCCGTACCTGACGGTGAAGCGCGGCCGCGTCTTCACGCCCGATTTCGGGCCGCGCCCGTGGGGCTGGCTGCCGGATCGCGCGGTGGGCGGAGGCTGCTGCTAGCGTCAGCCCTTCATAGCGGGTTGGCCCGCGGATGCAGCACGTCGATCGCCCAGCCGACGTCCAGCGACTTGCCATCCCACCCGGGCGTGGCCGTGTGCGCGTGAATGCTGATGCCCGCCGCGGTGTTACGGGCTCGGACTTCCGCAGCCGCGTCGCTCGATGCTTGAGGCGGCGGAACGTACGGCGCCTCCCAGCCATGGGGCGAACGAAACTGGTTCTCCAGCCCCCTCGCTGTCGGTCGACCTGAAAGCCTTCTTCGTGGACGGAGCGATGGTGGCGGCGACACAGCAACACCAGATTCGACAGTGTCGTCGGCCCACCTTGGGCCCAGTGCGATGTGATGCGCCTGGCCAAACGGCAAATCGCAGCCAGGGAAGCGGCAGCCATGGTCGCAGGAGAGTGCGCGGCGTATGGCGGTCGGGATCGCTCGCGTCCGGGGGCCGATCACGATGACGCCATCGGCATCGTGACGCATCTCCACTCGGCTCGCGTCGCAAGCGAGTGCTGAGACGTTTCCGCGGAAACGCGTCCTCCACCTTCGATCACGGATTGGCCTGAGTTCAGCGTCGGCCAGCACCTCGGCGTCCACGTGAACCACCACTTGATAGCGCTCACCCGGGACGCCGGGATCGATGCCATGGTGGAGCGCCGTCTCCGCACCAGCACCAAGGCGTCCGCTTGCTGCTGCTCGTGAGCGCGTTTCTCCAGGAACATCGTTCTCGGCCTCGATTGCTGGCTTGGTCGGCTTGCCCGCTGAACATCACAAGCCGCGTTGAGCGCCTGGATGAGCATCGCGCCGGTCTCGGGCGCCAGCCGCCCCCGGATGACGACCGACCCGTCGTCATCTTTGATACACATGAAGCGCCCGATGCTTTCATGCCGCTGCCTGGCTCTCTTCGACCTCCGCCTGACGATCCACCCGACGCCAGCCGCGGACGATGCGCTCGACGTGCTGGCGGTCCCGGCGCGGCCGACCGCCAGCAGCTCTTCCGTCGCCGGCGTGGCGACCCGCGCCGCCCGACCTTTGGCGTACGACAGCTCGCCGCGCGCCAGCGCCTGCTTCAGCCGGGGCACTTCCAACGCCCGCGTGCGACGCTGGATCGCGCGCTTCGCGCGCGGCGCCGATGTCGAGGCCCACGCGCCAGGCCAGCCAGGCGGCGCACGAGCGAAAGCCATTGTTCCAGCCCTCGCGGATGTCGAACTCGCCGATGAGATCGAGCAGGCAGCGCGGTGGCTGCGTCGAGGTGGACGGACAGCCGCGATCTCCTCGTCGCCCAGCCTGCTGAAGTGGACGCACAGCATGCGAGTCTCCCTTGATGGCACGACTCTAAGCCCGAGGTTTCAGCCAGCCTCGAGGCGCGACAAGGCGCGATCGTGGCGGTACTCCCAGATTTTCGCGAACACGAAGGCGAGCGGAGACTGTGAAGCTTCTACGTGCGTCTGGCTGTTCATTACGCGGGGCGCTGCCGACGCGCAATCCCCTGCACCACCAAGCCCGGTCAAGGTCGAAAATTAGATACACCTTCGAAGCCGGCGGTGGGCTGGCCAGCTAGTTTACTGGCGACCGCGCCGCCGTCGAGCAGGCGCTGCACGTCGGCGTGGCTGAAGCCGGCCCACGTCAGGACCAGGCCGCTGCCGAAGGGCGGCGTCACCGGCGCCGGCGGTGAAACCGCGCATCGCCGACGCGCACCGGCGGCCCGAGCACCGTCACCGGCCCCAGCGCCGCGTGATCGAAGCGGTGGAACATCCCGTTCGCCGCCGGCTGCGGGTCGTCCAGGATCTCGATCGGCAGCGCCACGCGGCTCGCGGGAATGCCGGCGGCGTCGAGCAGCGCCTGCCACTCCGCCGTCGTGCGCGAGGCCAGCGTCGCCTCCACCGCACTCCGGAGCGCCGCGTAGTGGGCCGCCTCGTCCGGCACCGCGGCGGTGAGCGCGGGGTCCGTGTGGCCGACCGGCGGCGATGAACTTCCGGCGCAGTGACGGGCTGCCGCAGGCGACGGCCAGCGCGGCGTCCTTCGTCGCGTACGTCCGCACGTAGATCGCGCGCGAGGCGATGACTCGGTTGCGCGGCATCCGCTCCACCTGCTCGGGAACGGCACGCCGCCGCGGCGCGCCTGCGCCAGCCAGTCGGCGAAGGCGGTGTGGCGGGCGCCGTCGAGTCCATCCACCCGCACCATGAGGTTGTTCTGCAGCGCGAGCGCGGCGAGCAGGAGCGAGGTGTCCACCCTCCCCCGCGACCGGTACGCTCGCGGCGATACAAGGCGGAGGCGACGCCGAAGGCCAGCAGCGCGGCCGCCATGTAGTCCGCGATGGGTGACTCGCCCGAGGTGGGCAGCCCGTCCTGCACCTTGCCACCCGTCACCATGAGGCCGCTGCGTGCCTGCACGACGTGATCCATCCCGGCCCGGGCCGCGTCGGGTCCCTGCGCGCCGAACGCCGTGACCGTCCCCACGACGATCCGCGGATAGCGCGGCGCGAGCTGCTCGTACTCGAGGCCGAGATCGGCGGCCAGGCCGGGACGCATGTTGGCCAGCACGACGTCCGTGCGGCCGAGCAGCGCGTCGAGGATGCCGCGCGCGTCGGGATGACGGAGGTCGAGTGGCAGCGCGTGCTTGCCGCGATTGCGGATCAGGAAGTGCCGGCTCTCGCCGCCGCCGAGCGGCGCGATGTGACGGCTCGGCTCGCCCTCCAGCGGCTCGATCTTGATCACGTGCGCGCCGCCGTCGGCGAGCACCTGCCCGGCCCACGGCACGGCGATGAAGTGACCGAACTCCAGAACGGTGACGCCGGCGAACGGCTGTTCGCTCACGCCTACCACGCCAGCGCGTCGGCCATCCGGCGCTTGTGCCAGCGTGGGTCGCCGAGATGCGCGAAGAGCGTGCGCGACATCTGCGTGTGGGCCACCAGGCCGTACTCCATGAGGCTGCCCTGGCCCGCGTGGACTTCGTGCGCGGCGTTGCACGCCTCGAGGTAGCTCTCGCTGGTCACGGCCTTGGCGAGATGCACCGCGTCGGTCGCCGTCCGTTCCGTGTCGAGCTTCCACAGCGCCTCGGCCGTCGTCCAGCGCGCGGCGTCAAGGTGGTTCACCAGCCGGATGATGTGATCCTGCACGCGCTGGAAGCGCCCGATCGGTACGCCGAACTGCACGCGCTGCTGACTGTGCTTGACCGACATCTCGTACACCGCCTGGCAGCCGCCGACCATGTACGAGCACAGCACCGGCAGCGCGCGGCCGAGCGCCCGCTCCAGCGCCGCCCAGCCCTGGTTGTCGCGTCCGCCGAGCAGTGCTGCGGCCGGGACTTCCACGCCGTCGAAGCGCACCTCGTCCTGCCACGACAGGAACCCGGGAAGACGGCGCGCGCGCACGCCCGGCGCCCGCGCGTCGACGAGCAGCAGGCTGACGTCGGCGGGGCCGTCACCCGTGCGCGCCGCCACGATCAGGTGCGTCGCCGCGGTGGCGTCGCTCACGAAGAGCTTGATGCCGTCCAGCCGATAGCGATCGCCGACCCGCTGAGGTCGCAGCGTCACGGCCTGCGGGCCCCACGAGGTGCTCGGATCCATGATAGCCACCGCCAGCACCGCCTCGCCGCGGGCCACGGCGGGCAGGGATCGCCTTGCGCTGCGCGTCGCTGCCGGCCTCGAGGATCGTCAGCGCGCCCAGCACGCCGGAGCTGAAGAACGGGCCTGGGCACCGGCCCGCGGCCCAGCTCCTCGAACAGCACCGCGGCGTCGGTCAGCGAGCCTCGCTGCCGCCGTACTCGGTCGGGACCAGGATGCCGGGCCACCCGGCGTCGACGGCCTTGCGCCAGAGGTCGGGCACCAGGCTCGACGCCTGCTTCTGCAGCGCGACCAGCGTGTGGGTCGGCGCCTCCCGCTCCACGAACGTGCGAGCGGACGCGCGCAGCATCTCCTGCGATTCGGTCAGCGCGAGATCCATCCTAGTGCACCGTGCCGGCCGCCTCGCGGGCGACGCGGCCGATCCCGATCCGGCGCGACATGCTGACGCGCTGGACATCGGCAGTGCCGCCGGGATGCACGGCGATGATGCCGTTGCGCTGCTGCAGCTCGAGGAAGCCCTCGGGTGAGCCCCAGCGTGGGGTCCGTGGTGAGCGCCGCCGGGCCCACCGCCTCGAGGATCGCGCCGGTCATCCACAGCCCGGTCATCTTGCGGTAGTACGACAGCTGCGGGCCTTCGTAGGAGCGCGGCCGGCGCGCGTAGGTCAGCCAGAAGTTGCGCAGGCCGAACAGGCGCTGGACCTCGGTCTTGATGTAGATGTCGGCGAGCAGATCGCGCGTGTCGGCGGCTTCCGTGAGCGGCATGCCGTCGCGCTTGGTCTCCTGGCAGTAGCGCAGCAGGCGATCCCACACGCGATGGCGGCCGATGCGGCCGCCGGCGCCGTGCTCCAGCTCCAGGTGCGTGCTGGCCGCCTTCCAGCCGTTGTTCTCGCCGCCGACGAGCGTGAACGCCGGCACCCGCACGGAATCGAAGAACACGGTGTTCTTCTGCACCGGGTCGGTGCCGCCCTCGCCGCCCGTGCCCAGCAGCTCCATCGGCTGCACAGTGATGCCCGGCAGGTTGGCGTCGATCATGAACCACGAGAGGTTCTCGTGGCGCGCGCCACCCGGGTTGGTGCACGCGATCATCCAGATGCGGTCGGCGCCGTGGTCGCTGCCGACGAAGATCTTCTGCCCGTTGATGACGTACTCGTCACCGTCGCGGATGGCCGCGGTGGTCACGCCGGCCAGATCGGAGCCGGCGCCGGGCTCGGTGAGCAGCTGCCAGGTGCGGACGTCGCCCCGATAGATCGGCGGCAGGAAGGCCTGCTTCTGCTCCTCGGTGCCCCACACCTGGATCGTCGCGGAGCCGAGCCGCCCGCCGCTGTCGTAGTACGGCGGCAGCGAGCCCGAAGCGGTCGACTTCTTCTTCGAGGATGATCGTGGAATCGACGTCGAGCCCGCCGCCGGCGTAGGCCTTGGGCGCGCGCGGATAGAGCCAGCCCTTGGCCGCCAGAGCTTGCGCCCGAACGCGCGAAGCTCCTGGTAGCGCTTCAGGCTGTCCGCGTCGTCGGCCGGCGTGCGCGTGATGCCGGGCGGCACGTTCGCCTCCAGCCAGGCGCGGACTTCACGACGAAAGCTTTGCTGAGCCTCGGTGTAGGTAACCTCGAAATCCATCGGCGGTCCTCAGCATGGCAGCGGGCCGCGCCAATTATGCCCCATTGACCGGCTCGCCGGAGTGCCTGTATACATCGGGCTTACCCGCTCATCCGCCGGGAGGCGTCCGACCCATTTTCCAGCTCGATCTCTTCCCGCCTGCGCGACTTCCGGTGTCTGGTGGTCCTCGATGTTCCTGAACTCGGTGGGCATGATGGGCGAGGTCGTCGTGCTCGGCTGGCTCTCGCTGGAGCTGACCAACTCGCCGTTTCTCGTCGGGGTGGCCATGGGCATGCGCGCGCTCCCCTCTTCTTCGTCGGCGCGCCGGCCGGCGCCCTGGCCGATCGCTTCTCGCGGCGCCGACTCCTGATGGTGACCGGCGTGGGCCAGGCGCTCACCGCCAGCACGCTCGGCGCGTGCTGACGGTGCTCGGCCATGTCACGTTTGGCCATCTCCTGGTGCTGACGCTGGCCGCGGGAACGCTGCGCGGTCTCGAGCACGCCGCACGACAGAGCTACACCCACGACGTCGTCGGCGCGCCGGCCCTGCTGAAGGGCCTGGCCGTTCTCGGCATCGGCATGCGCTCGGGCTGGCTGCTGGGCTCGCTGGGCGCCGGCGCCGTCATCGCGCGGTTCGGCTCCGGCTTCGCATACCTCGCGGTCGCGCTCGGCTTTCTGGCCGGCGGGCTCGCGCTGCTTCCAGCCTCGCGCGAGGTGCCGCACGCCTCGCCCAATGGCGAGTCCGTCTGGCGGAGCGTGCTCGGCTTCGCCACCGCCGTGCGCACGGACGCGAGCCTGCTGACTCTCATGGTGCTCACCGCCGGCGCCGAGGTGCTGGGGTTCTCGCACCAGGCGCTCCTGCCCAGCCTCGCGCGCGACGTGCTCCGCACCGGACCCGAAGGCCTCGGCGCCCTGAACGCGGCGCGCTCGGTGGGCGGGATCCTCGGACTCGTCGCCGCCTCCGCGCGCGGGCCCGGGTGGGGAGGTGGCGCGCTCTTCGTCAGCGTGCTGCTTCGCCTTCGGCGCAAGCCTGATCGTCCTCGGGCTGGCGCCAGGCCTGGTGGGCTTCGCGGGCGTGTTCGTCGTGCTCGTCGTGGTGAACGCGGCCGGGGCGCTGGCGGATCTTCTCGCGCAGAGCCTCCTGCAGCTGAGCATGCCCGGTCACCTGCGCGGCCGCGCGGGCGGCGCCTGGGTCGTGGCGATCGGGCTGGCACCATCTCGGTCAGCTGCAGATCGGCGCGCTGGCCTCGCTGCTCGGCGTGAGCATCGCGCTCGGCGCGAGCGGAGTCGCGCGCTCGTGGTGCTGGCCGGGGCCACCACGCTGCTCGTTCCCCGCATCCGGAGGCTGTGAATGATCGACGCGATCGACGCGCTGCTGGCTCCGACCCTGCTGACCCTCGAGCGGATGATGTGGGTGCAACGGCACCTTCACCCCGCAACTCGCGGATCAACTGGCCGACGAGTCTGGCGCCCGTGGCCGAGGGCATGGGCGCGCCGCTACGCGCGCTGGAGGAGGCCGCCTGGCCCGAGAACCTCGTCTTCATGCGCGAGCGGCTGCTCGACGTCGGTCGCCGGACGCTCGACATGGTGAAGGGCTTCGTCGAGGGCCGCGCGCACGTCGGGCGATCCGATCGACCTTTACCGCGCCGTGCGGCGCTTCGCCCGCGTGCAGGAGACACTTCTACCCGCTGGCCCCGGCCTTCGACCCGGTGAGTCGCTGGTTTCTCGATCCCGCGCGACGAGGTGACGACGACCTGGTGGCACGCCTGCGCGCCGGCGCGCTGCGCGACGACGACGGCCCCACATGGGCGTGCTTCACGCCGACAACGAGCGCGCAGGCGCGGGGCGGATTCTCGCTCTACGTGCCCGAGGCGTGGGACGGCCGAGCGGCGATGCCGTTGGTGGTGGCGCTGCACGGCGGCTCCGGCCACGGACGCGACTTCTCTGGAGCTGGCTACGCGAGGCCCGCGGGCGCAACGTGCTCGTGCTCTCCCCCACCGCCCGGGATCGCACGTGGTCGATCATGGGTGGCGCCGACATCGACGGCGAGAACCTGCGCCAGATGATCGAGTCGGTCGCCGCGCGCTACCCGGTCGATCGCACGCGGGTGCTGCTGACCGGCATGTCCGACGGCGCGACCTACGCGCTGCTGGCCGGGCTCCGTGACGGGCCGCCGTTCACACACCTGGCTCCTGCTTTGTGGGGTGCTCCACCCCTTGCTCTTCGCGGGCGGGCTCGATCAGGCGCGCGATCGGCCGATCTATCTGGATCCACGGTGCGCTGGACTGGATGTTTCCTGTGTACACCGCGCGCATGGGGCGGGACGCGCTGCTCGCGGCTGGCGCGCGGCTCGTCTATCGGGAGATCGAGGATCTCTCGCACACGTATCCGCGCGACGAGAATCCGCGGATTCTGGAGTGGCTGATGGACGGCTGAGCATGGGTCACTCGATCACCTCGTCGGCTCGCAACAGCAGCGACGGTGGGATTGTGAGTCCGAGCGCCTTCGCAGTCTTGTTGTTGATGACCAGCTCGAACCGTGTTGCCTGTCGCAGCGGCAACTCACTCGGCCGAGCGCCATCCAGGATCTTTGCGACCTGCTCAGCCGCGATCGTATAAATCTCGGATTGGGTCGCGCCGTAGGACATGAGACCGCCAGCGTCTACGAAAAAACGGAACGCATGCATCGTGGGCAAGTGGGCCTTGATGGCGAAGTCGGCGAGCTGCCGAGGCCGAGGATGAGAGCTGAGAACGACGTCGGGATACACGAACAACGCGTCAGGACGCTCCTTCGCGATCATCGTGAGCTCTGGTAGCAGCTCTTCGGCGGCTCCCACCTGAGCCACCTGCATTTTGATACCCAGACGCGGTGCGGCCTCCTGGGTCAGCTTCAACGCGTTGGGAGCAGCTTCAGGGTCATGAAGAAACATCACCCGCGAGGCCTTGGGAACCGCCTCCTTGAGGAGTTCGAGGCGCTTCGGGCTGAGCTCCGTCGTCATGCATGTAACACCCGTCAGATTTCCACCGGGCCGAGCGAGGCGTGTGACGTGCTCGAACGGGTCGCACGAGTAGACGACGAGCGGTGTCGTCTTCACGGTTCCGGCGACGATTCGCGCCGCCCTCGTGCCCATGGTGAACAGAACGTCGACCGGAACCTGCACGAGGTCAGCGGCTAACCCCGGCATCCGGTCGTATCGGCAATCTGCGAATCGCTGCTCGAGGATGAGGTTCTTCCCCTCGACGTAGCCTTGTTCCGCCAGGCGAGCCCGGAAAATATCGAAATGGGGGCGCCGAGGACCGGGGCCACAGACCTCCAGCCAGCCGACGCGCGATATCCCGGCAGCCCTTTGCGCCTCGAGCAAGGTCGGTATGGCGAGCAGGCTTACGCCGAGAGCAAGAACCGTCACCCCGATCCGCATACCCGTCCCATTCATCTTCATGGCATGGCCTCCGGGCCCGCTGCCGGCTGCGTCCCGTTTGGTGAGCGCCGCGTCACGACGCGGGCAGAGCTAGGGCTTCCAGAATGACCCGCGTGGCCGCGGTGCCGGTGTTCTTGCCCTGCCACTCCGCCATCTCGAAGGCCTTGTTGACGTCCGAGAGCGGGAAGCTGTGCGGAGACGACCTTCGAGAGCGGGTACGTGTCCTTGGTGCGCACCAGGAAGTCGAGCGCGGCGGGCATGATCCACGGGTTGTAGTGCATGAGGCCCCGCCACTTGATCTGCTGCGTGATGACCTTGGTGGCCGGCAGCGTGATCGGCGCGGGCACGATGTTGCCGATGTCGACGAAGGTGCCGTTGAAGCGGACCATGTCGAGCCCCTCGACGCGTGGCCGCCGCGATGCCCACCACCTCGACCACGACGTCGGCGCCGCGCCCGTCGGTCAGGTCCTTCACCCGCTGCACGCGCGACTCCGGCGTCGGAAACTCGTTGATGTCGATCACGTCGGTGGCGCCGCAGTTCTTCGCCATGGCCAGGCGCGGCGTCTGCTTGTCGATCGAGATGACCTTCGACGCGCCCTTCTCGGCGGCGACGGCGGCGGCGTAGATGCCGAGGCCGCCGGCGCCCTGGATGACGACGACGTCGCCGAACTTCATCTCCGCGTACTCGATGCCGTGCAGCACCTGGCAGAGCGCGCAGTTCACCGGCGGGATCGCCTCGTCCGGTAGCACGTCCGGCACCTGTGAAGACGTAGTGGCCGGGCGGCAGGTAGTAGTACTCGGCGTAGCCGCCGTCGCAGTACGGGTACTCGTTCAGCGTGAACTGCTGGCTCCTGCGGCTGGCGATGCGGGCAGGCGTGATGCTCGCCGCGCACGCACCAGTAGCAGCGGTTGCACGGATTGAAGAACGGAAACGCCACGCGGTCGCCTTCCTTCAGCGGCCGCCGCGAGCGAGTCGGTCGTCACGCCCTTGCCGAGGCGTGTGGACGACGCCCGGTGAACTCGTGGCCCGGCACGCGGCGCATGTCGGGCCCCGTGTAGTTGCCGTCGTTGCGCCAGTAGTGCAGGTCCGAGCCGCAGATGGCCGCGGCGGTGTTCTTGATGAGGATGCCACCGGGCTCGACCTCGGGCGTCGGCAGCGTCTCGAGCTCGAGCGGCTTCCCGGGTTGATTCAGGACGGCGGTCAATCCTCTCGGCACGGGCGGTCCTCCTGGCGGTTGATGAGCGTCAGCCACCGACTATACTCGCTCCCACCATGAAGCGCAGCACGTCGCGGATCCTCACCACCCACGCCGGCAGCTCTGCCGCGCCCGGCCGATCTGCTCGAGATGGCGCGACGCCCTCACGATCAGCCGGCGTATGCGGCCCGTGTGCGCCGCGCAGTCGCTCGACGTCGTCCGCGAGCAGGTCGAGCACGGTCTGGACGTCATCAGACGACGGCGAGATGAGCAAGCCGAGCTTCATCACCTACGTCACCGAGCGACTGAGCGGCTTCACGCGCAGCACCGAGCCGGGGACGCTCCCGTGGGCGGGCTCGAAGGAGGTCACCGCGTTTCCGGAGTTCTACGCGCCGATGCTGCGCGAGGCCCCAACGCCGCGGCGCCGCGCTTCGCTCTGCACCGGCCCGATCACGTGCCATCGGCCACGCGCAGGTGCAGGCCGACATCACCTAACCTCAAGGCCGCGCTCGCCGACGTCGCCGCTACCGAGGCGTTCATTCCCGCCATCTCGCCGTCCAATGTCGAGGGCCGGCAGAGAAAACCTCACGTGCAAGACGGAGGAGGAATATCTATTCGCGATCGCCGAGGCGATGCACGAGGAGTACGGGGCGATCGCACCTGGCTCGCTGCCTGCTGCAGATCGACGACCGCGCGGCTGGTGACGTATTACATCGCTAGCCCGAGCCTCGACGGTGGCCGAGTGCCGCGCGGCGGGCGGAGGACCCGTGGGTGACGCGCTCAATATCAACATAAAGCCGCGGCGCAGCAACGACATGGCGCTGAAGGACATCGCTCGACGTCATCCTGAAAGTCCGCGCCGCGCCACTCGTTCGAGTGCGCCAACCCGCGCCACGACCACGAGTGGCGCGTGTGGAAGGACGTCACGCTCCCGAGGGCGCGGTGCTCATCCCGGCGTCATCACGCAAATCCACCGTGCTCGCCGAGCTCCGAACCGGTCGCCGACGCCGCATCGAGCGCTTCGCCGCCGTGGTGGGACGCGACAAGGTCAATCGCCGGCAGCGCCGACTAGCTGGTCGCGACCTCTCGCTGGCCTGGCTCGACCGAGATCCACATCCCTCCGTCGCCTCGGGGCGCAAGCTTGCACCGCGCTAGGTCGCTGGCGCTCGCCTGGCCTCCCGTCGGCTCTGGAGCCGCGGGGCCTGTCCGCGCCACGGGAAGACGTGAGTGGGCAGCAAACTCTCCAGTCAAGGTCGGCCTGGTGGCCGCCGGATACGTCGGCGCCTGCGTGATCGCGTCCCTCGTGGTCGTGATCCACGTCGCCCTGACCAGCGGGCCTGGCTCACCAGACGTCCAGCAGGCATGGTACGCCTCGGCGATGGCATCCCCTTCCCGGCGGTGCTCGCGGTGGCCAGTCTCCCCTCGACGGGCGCCGCACTCTTCCCTCTGGCCCTCGTTCATCGCCCGTTCTGGCGGGCGCTCTCGTCGTGGCGCTCGGGGTCGTCGCTCCGCTGTTCGTCCCTGGTCCTTCTGCTCGCGGGCCCGTTCGTCTCCGAATCGCTCCGGCGCGCGACCGCGCCCTCTTTGCTCGCAGCGGCCATTCTGGATCGAGGGCGCGATCTTCGCCGGTGCGGTCCTGATCTGGCTTCGCGCCGGAGCGTCAGGCATGCCGGCCGCCCCTCTCTCCTCGCGCGCGCTGGTGCCGATGGCCACGCCCCCCAGGATCAGGACGATGGGGGCCACCAGCGCCAGGGTCAGCGCGCTCCCCCAGCCAGAGCGTGGCGACGACGCAGACGCTGAGTGACCGGCGTGGCGAGCAGGCCGGAGGGCGGTGGTACGGCCGGCAGTGCTGCGGCTGTGGCCAGGCCGCGTCGCCCAGTACGTGCGACGGCGGTGCCCGTGGAACCCCGGCGTAGAGCAGAAGCGCCACGAGCCGGCCGCTCCACGCCGGCGCCGGTGCACCGTCCGCTGCGTAGGCGAGCGGCGTCACGTGATGGCGGTGGCCAGCAAACATCTCCCACGGCACGAGATCCAGCGGCGTCGAGCGTCGCCACCGATGACCGCGGATGCGCAGGATGCTGGCGGCCTGGCAGCAGCAGCCGCGATCAGGATCGCGCCGCCGTCCGAGGACGCGCTGCGGCTCGTCCAGTCGAACGCCGCGGGGCTGAAGAGGGTCACGAGACCGATCAGGCCCACGATCACGCCCAGGAGTCGGCGCGCCGTGAGGCGCGCTCACCGAGGAAGAGCCAGGCGCCGGGCACGGACCTCACAGGGGCGTCAGTGTAGGCGAGCACGACCGAGCGCCCGGCCGGCACCTCAGGCGCAGTCCCCACGCGGCCAGGACCCCGAAGCCCACCATGTGCAGTAGCGTGATGCTCAGCACGACCGGCAGATCTGGCCCGGGGCGGCACGACGAGGCGGCCGCGGACCAGCGCGATGAGCGAACAGGCCGACGGTCGCGATCGCCGAGCGCAGGGCCATCATCCAGGCGGGCGAGAGGTTCTGAGCAGGACCTTGTTGACCGGCCACGTCAGACCCCAGCAACACGATCACCGTGACGGTAGGGCCGCCACGCCCGCGCGCCGCGCGGCGTGATCGTCGCCGGGTGCGCCCGTCACCGGGCCGAGGTGACACGCGCCGGACGACCTCGACGTAGCCGGAGGCGACCTCCATCCGCGCGCCGTAACCCTTGGCGAGCAGGAGCGCGTGCATCGTCACGCAGGCGCCAGCACGGTACGAACACGAAGAGATGGTGCTCGAGGCGGTAGCTCACCCAGTACGGCGCCGGTGACGGCGCGCTTCGAGCAGTCCCGCCGATCGATGCGCGCGTGTTGCGCGGCGTGGATCGACGGCGTCGCCCACCATCGCGTGCGCTCGGCCGCCGCGCACGCGCGCGCGAGATCACCATACCAGGTGGCCAGCGGCAGCAGCCACAGCAGCAGATGGTTCCCAGTGCCGAGCGCGCGGCGAGAATGCCGGCAGTGACCACGCGACCGCGAGCGTGACCGCGCAGCGTCGCCAGATCACGGCGAACCCTTCGCGCCAGACCGGCCAGCGGAGCACCCACGAGCACGCCGTGACGCCGCCGAGATCGCACAGGATGCGGCGCCACAGAACGATGCGACGCAGAACGGGAACGGCGACGACAGCGCGAGGTCGGGGATCCTCGTCCTCCAGCGTGGTGGAGATGATGGCCGACGATAGCGGCAGTTCGCCCTGATGGGATTGGCGCGTACCACCGCGCGATCCCGTTGCTGACCCTTCTCGCCCGCTCGGAATGGCGCCAGTGCACGCCCTCGCGCACGAGGACCGCGATGAGCCTGACGGGCAACTGATCAGGACGATGCCGAGGATCAGCGTGAGCGCATTGGGCCAGACGGCGTAGACGGCCATCGCACCGGCGATCGTGGCCCACGCGTGGAGCACGATGCCGTCGCGCCGCGCAGGCCGGAAACGCGTCGAAGGTCCTGGATCTCGGCGAGCGTCAGCAGGTCGCCGGCAATCGCCGGCGCGGGCTCAGCGGCCGTCGTGTTTCGGCCCGCAGCAGCCTGGCTCCCGCCACCATGACCAGCATCTTTGCCGAACGCGACATCGCGCGGCAGGTACTTCATCCCGCAGTCGGGCGCCAGGATCGACGCGGTCCGCCGGCACGTGAGTCGAGCGCGCGCTGGACGCGCGCGGACGACGGTCTCCGGCGTCTCGACGGCCGGGTCGTTCAGGTCGAGGACAGCCCAGCATGATCTGCTTGCCCGGCAGAGCTCGGTCAGCACCGCGCAGTCGAGCCCGGACTGCGCGCGTCTCGATCGACACCTGCTGGCACGGGCAGCCTGCGCCAGCTCCGGCAGGAACGAGTAGCCCGAGGGGCGCTGGTGGATGATCGCGGCGTAGCCGAAGCAGATGTGCACCGCGGTCGTGCCGCTCGACGCCCTCCAGGGCGCGGTTGAGCGCCTGCAGGCCGTACTGCGCGCGCCTTCTCCGGCCGCGCCTGCATGTAGGGCTCGTCGACCTGCACGACGTCGGCGCCGGCGGCGAACGAGGTCGCGGATCTCCTCGTTCACCGCGGCGGCGTAGTCCATCGCCGCCGCCTCCTCCGATCGGGTAGAAATCGTTCTGCGCCTGCTGGCGTCATCGGTGAACGGGCCCGGGCACGGTGATCTTGATCGTGCTCGTCGGTGTGCGCGCGGAGGAAGCGTCACGTCCTCGACCTCGACCGGTGTGCCGGCGCGCACCTGGCCCGACGATGCGCGGCACCGGGTTGGGATGGCCCGAGCGGTCGAGCGCGGTGCCGGGTTGTCGATGTCGACGCCCTCGAGCGCGGTGGCGAAGCGGTTGGAGTAGCTCTCGCGCCGGATCTCGCCGTCGGTGACGATGTCGAGCCCGGCCGCCTCCTGGGCGCGGATCGCGAGCAGCGTCGCGTCGTCCTGCGCCTCGGCCAGAGCCACGGCTCGGGCACGCGCCACAGCTCGCGCGCGCGCACGCGCGGCGGAAAGCGGCCGGCGAGCTTCTGGCGGTCGATCAGCCAGTTCAGGCTGGGGGTAGCTGCCGACGAGCGTGGTCGGAAAGCAGCATCGTCGGGCGCCGCGGCACGGCTACAACTGAAATTCTCGCTCGATCGCGAGTCCCAGCCGGTACTGCCCCACCGTGCTCGTAGTGCGCAGATGCGGCGCCTGCATGTGCTGGCTGATCACGTGCATGTCCTGGAAGTGGCGCTGGATCGAGGTTGCGACTCGTAGACGGCCGTGGCGCCCGCCGCGTTGTAGACGATGTCGACGACCTGCGCCGCCAGCGCGGATGCCGTGCGTGGTGGCCAGGCGCAGGATCGGCGCGCTGCTCGAGCGTGACCGCGGCCGGCCGCGGCGCCGCTCCAGATCTCGCCGCACCGCCTCCGTCAGGAACGCCCGCGCCGAGCGCAGCGCGGCCTCGGCCCGGCCGACGTCGACCTGGACCATCGGCTGATCGCGCAGCAGCGCCTGGCATGGCGCGCGGCGTCTTGGCGCCGGCCAGCTCGAAGAACGCGGTCGAGGCAGCGCGCGCGCCGTCCCCAGCGCGACCGCGGCGTCGCCCGAGGCGAAGGCAAGGGTGCGCGGGATGTGGTAGAGCGGGCCGGTCTCCAGCAGCGGCGCGGTCGCCGAGAGCACGGTGCGCTCGGCGGGCACGAAGACGTCGTTGACCGCGAAGTGGTGCGTGCCCGTGCCGCGCATGCCGCGCACCTGCCAGGTGTCGAGCAGCTCGGCCTCGGCCACCGGCACGAAGCAGTAGCGCATCTCGGGCTGGCCGCTCGTCGAGCCTGCACCGCGCCGTTGTCGATGACCTGCGCGTGCGCCGCCACCCACGAGGCGTTGCCGGCAGCCGGTGCTGAAGCCCTGGCGGCCGGTGACGCGGTAGCCGCCCGGCACCACGACGGCCTGCGCGCTGGCGCGGCCGGCGTGTTGGCCACCACGCTGCGCGCGGCAGTGTCGATCCAGATCGCGCGCGGCGACGTTCGCGGCATCCGCGCCGCGTAGGTCGCGTAGATCGCGCCCTGGTTGACGACCCAGCCGGTGCTGGCGTCGGCCTTGCCGATCTCCTCGATCACCTGGGTGTAGGTGGGCGAGCTCGATCTCGCCGCCGCCGATGGCGCGCGGCGGGATGGCCACGTGGATGATGCCGGCGTCCGAGCCAGTCGCCTCGAACGAGCAGGCTGCGATAGGTAGCTCGCGCTGGGGCCTCGATCTCGCTCGGGCGCAGGCGGCCGGGATCGCTCGGGGCGCCAGCTTGCGGGCGGCTTCTGGAGCAGGGAGGGGTCCATCCAGTCCTCGCGGAGTTGGCGACGCGCGGGCCACCACTTACGTACATCGTCTCGCCGGTCATGAAGCTGCGCCTGGTCGGAGGCGACGAAGATCACGCGCCCACGCGATCTCCTCCGGGACGGCCCAGGCGGCCCAGCGGCACCTCGCGGGAGGCGTTCGCGATCATGGCGGGCGTCTTCCACACCTCCAGCACGCCTTCCGTCTCGACCGGCCCCGGGCCACGGCGTTGACCGGATCCGTACTTCGCTCCATTCACGCGCCCAGGCTCTGGGTGAGCGCCGTCACCCCGGCCTTGGCGGCGGTGTACGTAGCGGCCATGCCGCGAGCCCGATGCGGCCGGCAACCGGACGTCACGTTGACGATCGCGCGCCGCCTGGCGGATCAACATGCCGCCGACTTGCGAGAACAGGAACGACGCCGGTGAGGTTGGTGGCGATCATCGCGTCCCCACTCGCGGCGGGGCAGATCTTCCAGACGCGCGCGGATGCGATAGCCGGCGTTGTTCACGAGCACGTCGATGCGTACCGAACGCGTCGACCGTCCGCGCCACGGCGTGTCCGACCTGCCGCCGCCGCCCACGTCGCCACGGCCAGCGCCTGCGTCACCTCCGCGCACCGCCGCGGCCACCGTTCTGCCGCCGCGCGGCCGCGCCGGCTGCAGACCGCGACGTGCGCGCCGACCTTCGGCCATCGACGGCGATGGCGCGTCTGATGCCTGGCTGGCGCCCGTCACCAGGGCCACGCGGTCGCGCAGCGTGTCGGGAGAAAAGCCCATCGCGCCCGCTACTGGATGACGGAGTGCGGCGTGGCCACGATGCGCGTGACCCTTGATCTGCTCGGCGGTCGATGCAGCGTCGGGACCGTGGCGCGATCTCGGGTTCTTCCAGTAGTCGCTCTGGTGACGGCGTCGTAGAGGCGCTTGCGCTCGCCTTCGTTCTCGAACCGGCGGATCCACACGTACACGCTCGTCTTCGCCGCGCCGTCAGACACACCAGATACCGCCCAACGCTCGAAGGCCAACGGCTCACGGCCGCGCGGGAACATGCGCGCACCGGCCGTGAGCCCCCCAGCCGTCCTCGCGCCAGATGTACGTGAGGATGCGCAGCGCCGTTCTGCCGATCTCGTAGATGTGGAGGCCGCGCGCCTCGCCGCGCCGGTTCGGGCGCGGCTGGCCGAAGCCGGGAGCGATCGAGACCACGACCGCGTGCTCGCCGCGCGGCGTCGCGAGCTCGAACTCGCGCCGCTCGGCGACCGTGCTCTGATGGATGTGGCCGGCGAGGACGAGGTCGGCGCCGGCCTCGACGAGTCCCGGCGAGCACGCGGTTCCGCTTCGCGACGGGCTTCTTGCGCGAGCGCCACGGCGCCCCGAGCAGGTGGTGATGCAGCGCGACGATCCGGTAGCGCACTCGCGGGAACCTCTCGGAAGGCCCCGAGGCCTGCCGCACCTGCTCGTCGCGCACACGCCCCGACTGGATGCCGCCAGGGCCGCACAGAGTTGAGCCCGGCGACGACGAGCGTGTCCGAGCGGTACACCGGCTCGGTCGTCTCCCACTGCCGCTCGAACTCCGCCCAGGGCCGGGTGAACCGCCGCGGAAACGAGTACGGATGTCGTGGTTGCCGGGGATCGCCAGCAGCGGCAGCTCGAGACTGCGGAGGAAGGCCGACGCCCGCTCGTGCTGGCTGCGCAAGCCGCGGTGGGTCAAATCGCCGCTCGCGATCACGAGATCCGGGCGCTTCCTCGACCAGCCTGCCCAGCGCCTCGATCGATTCCGGCCTGTCGTTTCTGCCGAAATGCAGGTCGGAAAGATGGAGAACACGTGTCGGCACAGCCGCTTGAGGCTATACAGTCCTTGCAGATGGCGGCCGACTCTGAGTCTCCCGAGATCTTCGACGACCTCTACCTCGGGTTGAGGGCGGGCGGCGCACTCCGCAAGCAAAGCGCCGGGGCGAGCCACTCACCACCGAGGAGCAGAGGCGCTGGACGCTGGCAGCGGCCTCGGTCGCCCGCAAGGCACTCCGCGGTCGGCGCTGTTCTCGCTCGGCACGTTCGGCCTTGGGGTTCACCCTCGGCGGTCTGATCTTCGGCCGCTCGGCGCAAGGCCTGACGGTCCCGGCCGGGCGACGTCAGCGAGCTAGCCGCCGGTCTCGGCTTCCCTTGGCCGAGAAGATCACGGCCGGCACATCTTCCTCGGCGGGATCCTTGTCGCGAACGATCGACGTCGATCAAGCGTCGCGACCACCGCCGCGAGCGGGATCGCGAGGATCACGGCGAAGCCCCCGAAGAGGAGTCCTGTCGCGGTCACCGCCACGAGCGACGACGAGCGAGCGGCGTAGTCCGACGGCGTCCCCGAGGACGCGTGGGATCACCAGATAGTCCTCCGCAATGCGTACCCCGACCACGGCGAGACCGGCCGCGAGTGCCGTCTGCCAGGACACGGTCAAGCCGACGCCGACGGCGAGCGCGCCTGCCACGAATGGGCCAATGACCGGAACGATCTCGACCAGGCCGGCGAACGTGCCGATCAGGATCCAGTAGGGCAGCCCGATCGCCCAGAAGGCGAGTGAAGCACGATCCCCACGAGCACGATCAGCAGCGCCTGCCCGCGAACGTATGCGGCCCAGCTTCGCGTCGATCAGGTTCCACGTGTCCCGCACCTTCTTCCGGCGCCGCCGCGACGGAGCGAGCAGAGGAGATCCTCGGCACGATCGCGCTCGAAGATCCAGTAGGCAGCGCTCGCGAGCACGAAGAAGATCCCGAGCATCACCCGAGGACGGTTCTCGTCACCTGAGGGCCGGGTCGACCAGACTCCCGGCTGTCGGGAGATCGACGAGCCGCCGCTGGATGTTCTCGAGCACGTCGTGCTTGATCCCGGTCGAGTTCCGCGTCTGCTCGCCGATAGTCCGAGCGCGCTCTGCGGGATACCGCCGAGGGCGCGAGTCCACCTGGTCGATCGCGCGCGGCACGACGAGCCACAGGAAGCCTGCGATCAGGCCGAGCAGGATGAGGCAGGTGCAAGGCGATCCCGGCTGCGCAGGGACGCCACGCTTGGCGAGCGCCTCGACCGCCGGCCGCATCGCGGCGGCGAGGATGAGCCGGCGAGAAAGAGGAGTGCGACGAGGAGCCGGAGCTGCCACAGGGCTGAGCGCCAGCACGACAGCAATACGCGTAACTGAACGAAGTACAA
>ERZ1370068.8119-contig-6999_pt1 | contig 62790 bp, 99 predicted proteins | sample MGYA00561227_ERZ1370068 | MGnify/ENA primary metagenome ERZ1370068 (study PRJEB38410, sample SAMEA6850437) | metagenome | study: Metagenomic assessment of the ecological functions of the soil: analysis of the soil microbiota associated with the...
AGATGTGCTGTTCAGTTGTATTGCTCATGCTCAGTTAGAGATGACTTTGCACATGGCAGACCGCGGGCTTCGTGAGCCAATGTCCGCTTCTGGCACGCAGCAGACATGCTCAATGCGCTGACGAATGTCTGCTTTAGGGGTAAAAGCGGACAGATCACCGCGCAAGTCGCGTGGCCGCCGATCGACAGCGCGATCACCTCACTGATGAGCTCTTTTTCTCGACCATCAAGACGGCGGATAAGGCCGAGTGCTCGACACCGTGACTGCTGCGGAGGCTGCTGATCCGCGCCACGCGATCTCGCGGACCGTCGAGCGCGATAACGAGACGCGCGTGGCGCAGAGACAGAACTTCGCGGCCAAGCCTGTACGCTAGGGAGCTCGCCGGCGTCGTTGCAGCGCCGGTGGGCCCTGCTTGTCCCTGATGGGCGTCTGCCACGTGGAGGTAAGCTGGTTAGAAGCGCGCATTGTTGCAGCCCGCACCCGACTGCGCGAGGCGCGCGAGGGATCGCATGCAGGTTGAGCGCCAAATGGACATGGCAGACAACGATGACCTTGCTGATCCTCAGCGCACTAATGGAGACAGAGGCCTGTCCTCGCCAACGAGGTCGGTCTGCTGTTATTGCGCAAGCTGCGCGAGAAGGTGAGCGCCGCATAATGAGCGGGCTCTACGGTTATCGGTGGCAGGTGCGAGTGAAGCGCTTCCTTGCTGCTCATCCGTTGTGCATCATGTGTCAGCGCCAGGGCCGACCGACAGCGGCAACCATTGTCGACCATATCGTCAGGCACAAGGGCAACCTGACGCTGTTCTGGGATGAGGCCAATTGGCAACCGCTATGCAAGCCGCACCATGACCGCACTCGAAGCAGCGCATCGACGTCCATGGCTACAGCACTGAGGTCGATCCGAGCACTGGCCTCTATCGGGATCCACGGCACCCGAGCAACAGATGACACCGGGGGAGAGAAAAACATAATGAGGCAACGCATCTAGACCGGTGGGGGCGTCAGGCTTTAACCAACCTCCGATGTTTTTGGCTGAAAAGGGCCATTTATGCCGCGAAAGTAAGCCTCGAGCTCTACCACATGAACCGCGCCCGTTTCCCATGGCTCACCGGGAAGAAAACGCGTGCCGAACGGGTCATTGCCTTCCTCGAGTTCCTGCCCATCACCAAGGGCATATCTGCGCGGCAAGAAGCATGCGTGCTGCTGCCGCATCAACGCGAGTTCGTTGAGCGCGTCTATACTGGACGACGTCCGGCTGGCGATCTCGAGCATCGCGCGCGGCAACGGCAAGACCGGGCTCATTGCCGGGCTTGTCTCGTTGCCACATGTTCGGCCCGAGGCTGAGCCTCGTGGCGAGATCTACAGCGCGGCGTGCACATCACCAAGCAAGCCGCTCTCGTCTTTGCCGAGGTCGAGGCCATTATCGACGCAGTGCCTGAGTTCGCGCAGTTCCGCATCAAGGCAACCTCGTTCTGGAAGCGCATGGAGGTGAAGGCAGGCCCGGGCAAGGGCACCGTCTACGCCGTGCTTTCAGGCGAGAAAGAAGCGCGCTCACGGCCTAGCGCCGTCGCTGTGGATCTATCGACGAGCTCGGCATTGCACCGAACCGGCAGCTGCTCGACGCGCTGCAGACGGCAAGCGGCAAGCGCGACCGGTCGCTCGGCATCGCTATCTCGACGCAAGCTGCGCGACGATCGGCACCCGTTCTCACAGCTGATAGACGACGCGGTGAAGAACAAGGACCCGTCCATCGTCGTGCAGCTTCATTGCTGCCGGCGTTGACGAGGACCCTTTCGACGAGGCGGTAGATCCGGCGCGCGTCAATCCGGCTTTGGGCATCTTTCTCAACGAGAGAGAGATACTGGCCGAGGCTGCCCAGGCGAAGCGCGCGCCGGCGTTCGAGCCTAAGTTCCGGAACCTGCGGCTCAACCAGCGTGTCGACACGCGCTCCGAGAAGCGGCTGCTCACGCCGGCACAATGGGCGCTTGGGAACGCTGCCGGTGGACGAGGACGCACTGGCTGGCCGCGAGTGCATTGGCGGCCTGGACCTCAGCCGCAAGATTGACCTGAGCGCCTTGGTGCTTGCGTTTCGAGGACGAGGACGGCGTCAAGAGCACCTGGTCGGTCGCTATTGGACGCCGCTCGATGCAGCTCGACGGTCGCAGCCAGGCCGAGCGGGAGCTGTTTCAAGCAATGGCTCAAGGCGGGCCACTTGATCGGCATTGACGGCCCGGTCGTCCGCCTCGACTTCGTGGCGCGCGAGATCGTCAGCAGCTCTCAAGCAGATTCAAGATCCGGCGCATCCATTATGACCGCTCTACAGTCGCCGACCTGCGGCTGGCGCTGAAAGATATCGGCGGCAGCACGTCGAGCTTGTCGACTACGGCCAGGGCTACAAGGACTTTGCGCCGTGCGTCTCAAACTTCATCGAGGCTGCGGTAAGCGGCAAGCTGCGGCATGGCGGACACCCGGTGTTGACCGCCGCCGTGATGGGCGCGGCCGTCGTGACGGATGCCGCCGGCAGCTTGAAGGTCGACAAGGGCAAGAGCGAAGGCTCGGCAGTGTGTCCGCATCGACCCGGCGGTCGCGGCTATCATGGCCGTCGGCGCGAAGCGCGAACCTGCGCGTGAATTCATGATGACGTTTATCTAGGGCGTGTGCTCATAAACCAATAGAGCAAATGCTGAATCGGATGCGCCCACCCCAAACGTCCGTTTGCTTGCGGGCTCACTGGGGAGCGGCTTATCGGTTCGTAGTAGTTTTGGCCGCCAAGACGGGAATTATCCTTAGGGTTCTTCATGAACTCGGTCATGGCCTCCTTGCTGCCGAAGCAATAGGTCTTGCCTTGAACTGTGCATTGATGGAGCAGTCGGTCTTTATTTGCTTGCCCATTGCGAGACCCATTGTGCACATGTTGCCGTATTCACCGGTCACGGCCAGGGCTGCAGTCAGCCATACCGAGCAAGAATGCGCCCGCCATCGCGGACGTGATGTACGCTCTAACCATAGATTCGCCTCCTTGGGCTCTGATATGCGTTCCCCGCCTTCTGCGATAGAGTGCCCCGTGGCGGACGTGATGCAATTCAAATCTACGTGTCATCGCATGTTGGTTAATGGCATAGCAGACTTTTAAGCGGGCTCGCCGCGTCCGCCGGGGGTAACCAGACATTCCCCGCAACGGTTCAGCTGATGACCATTTATGAGTACACGCCCTATGGCCGAAACACCACCGCCCATTGAGGAGACGTTCGGGCTTATCGCGGTCGAGGAGTATGGCGGCAAAGGTGCGGCTTTGTGGACGGAAGGCCGAGCTGTGGCCGTGGATATACAGGAAGTTAGCGTTACGGTCGCAGCCTCGGTCGGCCGAGGCAGTAAGGACCAACATCGGCTCACGCGGAATATGGGGATGCCAGGACTCCGCCTTTACCTGAGGGCCGTTTGGCTCAGCAAAATCGGTTCGCTTTCGCGACACGCAATTGCAGCATCAGAGTTGTTGCGCCGCGCCTCGACTTGCTCAGGCAGGTAGTGAGGGGATTGCAACATCTCGCTGGAGGTCCGTCATGAGTTGGTTCAAGAGCGTATTCGGATCCACCGGATTTGGAGATTGCGGGACCGGGTTTATGAGGTCAGCTTGGGCGCATGCTCAGGGCGCGCGAGCCCTCCGCAATACCGCGCCGGATGGCGCACGCCAGACGGCACTACGCAGAGAGATCTTTCGGCGTCGCACGTATGGAAGGCCCCGGACACATCGACTTCGACACGCTCGCTGAGATGGGCTCGCGACAACGCTCAGGCGACGGAAGCGCCAGAACGGAAACCCGGCGTGACGTAGCCATCGCCTAGCCGGAGGCTAAAGGTGCTACACCTTCATCCGCAGGCATTGGCCTCGATCTGACGCGACGGATTCGCGATGCCGCGTCAGGATCGCCGCACGCTGACAAGTTTGTGGCGTGGTGCAGCTTTCAGGGTTGCGATCCGGCCAGCTCCTCGGCCAGGGCAGCCTTTGCGTCTATGCGCGGCAAGCACGGCAAGATCAGGGACGGACAGCTCGACGGCCTGCACGTAAGGTTTCCCCGGCGACCACAGTATAGTTGGCCTCAAGCTCCTGAAGGGAGCTACTGGGTCGAGTTGCGGAAGCCGCGCCTGATCAGCGCACAAGGCCGATGATCTCAAGGCTCGTGGTCGTGTAAATCCAAGCCCCGATAGCCCAAACCTGCCGAAGCCACGATGCCAACGCGCTGCCAGCCGTTGAGACGGAACCCCCGCATGGACGCACGGCACAGCAAAGAGCTACGCTTGCGCTGAGATCGAGCCACACAGATGCGCCAAGGACGAGGGCGAAGTCCTAGGCTTACACGGGTTGGCTGCGGGTGAGCTGGGGCAGTCAGTCGCCAGGGCGCGTTCGGTTCAAACCGCCACCCGCAGATCCCTCGATCCCCTCTTAGCCGTGCGTAGATGGCTGTCTATGCGCAACTAAGCCACTTTATGCGCAGATGTGCCAATCGCGCCGCCGGGCATGCGGCACGGACTGCACTGGTCGCTGCTTTCGTACCTGGGCCGTACAGCGGGTGTGAGGAGCGTCAAACCTTCGGGATGATCTCGTTGCGGATGCAGCTTCGCAGCCTGCGTATGTCGGTTTGGAGTAGGAGGCCGCGAGCACGTCTGCCGCGTCCCCCAACAGCGCGAGCGCCTGCGCGGTTGAATAATAATATCAACCAAGCGCCTGATCCAGCTCCACTAACACCGCTGTGCTTGCGAGACCCAATTCGTGCGCGCTGGAAAGATATGGCGTTGGTGAAGTAGGCATGTGCTGTTTTCCCTCCCCTTCGTACCTATAGCGTTACCTTCTTTCTTAAATCAGGCTTCGGTTGGGCTAACTACTGGGAAGACCTGGCTCCCGGGCCGGATCTCGAACCAGCGACCCAGCGGTTAACAGCCGCTTGCTCTACCTGCTGAGCTACCGGGGAGCAGAGCGCGCATATGAAGCGCAGCTAGGCCGCGTCATAGCAAATGCCGGCATGGCTTGCCAGAGCTTTACGGGCCGCCATTTGCGGCGCCTTGCGGCCAAAGGGCTGGTTGCGGCGCATCCCCGACATGCCTATGTGGGAACAGCCTCGCCGAAAGTTCGACCATGGCCGCCAAGATCCGCTTCGCCAACCGTCATTTTCACCTGCCGCAGTCGAAGCCGATCCGCATCGGCCTCGGCATCCTGCTCGTCGCTTGCGGGCTCGTCGGCTTCCTTCCCAGTCGTCGGATTCTGGATGATCCCGCTCGGGCTGCTCGTGCTCTCGGTGGATATTCCCATCGTGCGCCGCTGGCGGCGCCAGCTTGCGGTGTGGTGGCACCGCGACCGCAAGAACGGAGACGAGACGGGCGCGGCCAACGGCTCGAGCGAAGCTCGCGCGCCGGAGAAAGACTCTGCGGCAAGGTAAGGTCGAATGACGCTCCCGTCTTTTGGATGGGAGCGCCGCACTTGCCAAAAGGCGGCCCCGACCTGGCAGACCACCGGAGCCGCAGTGCGGGAGAGCCTACGCAGGATACTAGGGGCTCTCCCTCGGATAAGGGTTCGCTCGAAAAAGGCAGAACCGAGGAGCGGCCTATTAACGGCACGTTGGACCGGATTTCTAAGCCCGGCCGGTTGCCACCAGAATAGCGCCGACAGTGATCAGAGCGATGCCGGCAGCATCCCGCATGCTCAGCCGCTCGCCGAGAAAGATCACCGCAAAGATTGCCACCAACACCACGCTCAGTTTGTCGAGCGGAGCGACCTGAGCGGCATCGCCCAGGCTGAGGGCGCGGAAATAGCATAACCAGGACGCGCCCGTTGCCAGGCCCGACAGGGTCAGGAACAGATAGGCTCTCGCGGGAATGGTGCCAATCTTCTGCCCGGTCACGAGCAACAGGGCTCCAAGAATGGCGACGATGACCAGCGTGCGAATGAACGTGGCGACGTCCGGATCGACGCCCTCGACGCCAACCTTCGCCAAGATTGCCGTCAAGGCGGCAAACACCGCGGACAAAAGCGCCCAACCCTGCCAGCCGATTGCGGCCATCTCGTGCTCCTCGGTCTTGCGTCTGCCCGTGACAGTCGGCCGCGCCGACCCTCAGGGAGATCGCGGTTATATCCCCGGCAATGCAGAACAAAGTTCCAGAAGTCACGCTGGGCTTTTGGGTCGTCAAGATTCTCGCGACGACTCTTGGCGAGACCGGCGGCGACACCGTCACCATGACCATGGACCTGGGCTACCTGACCGGGAGCGCCATTTTCCTGTTGGCCTTGATCGTCTTGGTGGGCATCCAGATCGCAGCCAAGAAATTTCATCCCTTCCTCTATTGGTCCGTCATCGTTGCCTCCACGACCGCCGGGACGACCATGGCCGATTTCGCGACGCGTTCGTTGGGCATTGGCTACACGGGCGGCTCGCTGATCTTGTTCGCCTCGCTCATGGCCGTGCTCGGGCTCTGGTACTGGTCGCAAGGCTCGAGTCGTCGGTAGAGACCGTAACCACGCCAAAGGTGGAAGCCTTCTACTGGGCCGCCATCACGCTTTCTCAGACGTTGGGGACTGCGCTCGGCGATTGGATAGCCGACACCGGCGGCCTTGGTACGAAGGCGGGGCGCTCGTGTTTGCCGCCGGCTTAGCGGTCACTGCTGCACTGTACTACTGGACGGACGTGTCGCGCGTTCTGTTGTTCTGGGCTGCGTTCATTCTAACGCGACCGCTCGGCGCGACTTTGGGTGACTTCCTCGACAAGCCACTGGACCACGGTGGGCTCGCTCTCCAGTCGCCCGATCGCGTCGACCATCCTCGCCGCCATCATGATCGCATGCGTTTTGGCGCTGCCTCAGAGAGCCGCCACGATCGGAGAGGGAGCGGTTGTGCGGCGTTGACGAAATAGAAAGGTGGAGGCCACGCCCGAATCGAACCGGGGTGCACGGATTTGCAGTCCGCTGCGTCACCACTCCGCCACGTGGCCAGTTTAGGGGTGCCCGAAGCCAGTAACTAGGTGCCGATTGGCATGCGCGTCAATATGCTGTGAAGGGGCGACTAGGGGGTATGCGGCATGATCGATTTCGAGCGGGCGCGGGCGACCATGGTCAGATCGCAGCTCCGCACCGATAAAGTGACCGACCGGCGCATCCTTTCCGCTTTTGCCGCGCTGCCGCGGGAGCGCTTTGTGCCTGAGGCGAAGCGCGAGCTCGCCTATAGCGATGCGAGCCTCGAGGTCTGGCCGTCGATCGACGGCGCGCCGGCGCGGTTCCTGCTGCCGCCCGTGGTGCTCGGCCGCCTGATCCAGCTCGCCGCGGTCGAGGCAGAAAGATGCGGTGCTCGATGTCGGCTGCGCCACCGGCTATTCGACCGCCGTGCTTGCGCGCCTCGCCCGTATCGGTGACCGCCGTGGAGGCTGAGCCTGAGCTCGCGGCTGCCGCCCGCGAAGCCTTGCAGGAGCTTGGCGTTGCCAACGCGACGGTCATCGAAGGCGCGCCCTGACACGCGGGGCACGCCGGAATCCGGGCCCTTCGATGTGATCTTGCTGAACGGCAGCGTGCCCGAGGTGCCGGATTCGCTTCTTGCCCAGCTGAAGGAGGGCGGCAGGCTTTGCGCCATTATTGCCGCCGGCCGCGAAGGCCGTCCCCGCCAGGGCAAGGCCACTCTTTTCGTCAAGGTGGACGGCGAGGCGAGCGGGCTGCCACATTTCGACGCCAATGCCAGGCCGCTGCCGGGCTTTGCGCCTTCTCCCAGCTTTACCTTCTGATTTTCCACAGAGTTTTCCGCGGCTTCTGGCCGCACTGTTGCTGCGATCCCACACTGCCGCGGGCATTTGTGTGGAGATCGGCCTCTCCGGTTACCTCTATCCTTGGGGTGCTCTATGGTCGAAGTCGCGGTCGGGGGCGGGGGCCGATTCCTGACTGCGGAGGCTTTAGAAGGTGACAGGCGTCCAGAGCAGGCATCCCAAGTCCTGCGCGGAAGGCTCCTGGCGGCGTGGCGGGGCGGCGGCCATCGCGTGTCTTGCCTTGGGGGTCGTTTTCTGCGCGCGCCCTGCTGCGGCCGAAACGCTGGTCGAGGCGTTGTCCAACGCCTATCTCATCAACCCGGTGCTGAATGCCGAGCGCGCAAATCTGCGCGCCACCGACGAGCAGGTCGCCGTCGCCAAATCCGGCTTGCGCCCGAATATCAGCGCATCCGGCGACGCGGCCTTCCGAAACCAGGAGTCCGACGTTGTCGGAGGCCGAAGCCGGAGCAACAAGGTTCAGACAGTGCGATGCGGCCACCGCGCGCACTTGAGCCGGCCTTCTGCGCCTCGCTTGATGCCGCGCAGTCAGCAGCAATGTTGGCAACATCGAACAGCCAGTTGTCTGAGCGATGGCGTCACCCATCCGCGTGGCTATTCCGTGACCCTCAGCTCAGCCCGTCTTCGAGGGCTTTCAGAACATCAACGCCATCCGCCAGGCCAAAGCCACGGTGCAGGCCGGGCGCGAGGGCCTGCGCGCCACGGAGCAGACCACGCTTCTGAACGCCGCCACGGCCTATGTCGACGTGGTGCGCGACCAGGCGGTCGTCCGCTTGCGCCAGACCAACGTCGACGTGCTGACCGAGCAGCTGCGGCAGACCAAGGATCGCTTCAATGTCGGCGAGGTGACCCGCACCGACGTGGCCCAGGCCGAAGCGCGCCGGTCAGACGCGATCACCCAGCTCTATGCCGCCCAGGCCAACCTCAAGACGAGCCGCGCCACCTACGAGCAGATGATCGGCCATCCGCCGTCGAACCTCGTGCATCCGCCGTCCATCGTGCATCTGCTGCCGAGCCAGCTCGAGGACGCCATGACCTTGGGCGACGGGCAGAATCCCTTCATCCTCGCCGCCGTCTACCAGGAAGAGGCGTCCCTCTATAACGTCGCTCAGATCGAGGGCGAGCTGTTGCCGCGGGCCACGCTCGATGCCGATTATACCGCAGCGCTTCGGGCAGAGCAGGACACTGACAGGAGCAGCAGGTCTTTACCGTCATAGGCCGCGTGAACGTGCCGCTCTATCAGGGCGGCGGCGTCGCCGCGCGCATCCGCCAGGCCAAGGAGACCAACAATCAGCTCAAGAAAGAGGTGGAGGATGCGAGGCTCCGCATTCACGCCGAGGTGATCGCGAACTGGGCCCAGCTTCAGTCCACCGCCTCGCAGATTAAATCGGCGCAGGATGCGCTCGAGGCCAACCGGATCGCGCTCGAAGGCGTGCAGCGAGGAGGAGAAGGTCGGCCAGCGCACCACGCTCGACGTGTTGAACGCCCAGCTCGAATATCTCGGCTCGCAGATCCAGCTCGTCACCGCCAAGCGGGACCGCGTCGTGGCCGAATATGCCCTGTATGCCTCGGTCGGGCGGCTAGACGCACAAAGCCTAGGTTTATCAGTGCCTTTACTACGACCCGTTTGAGCATTACAACATAGTTAAAGAACAAGTGGTTCGGGCTCAGACCGCCCCCTCCACCGGCTCCTGACGAGTGATCAGAGCGCCGTCGACTGCCAGGCCATGGCGGCGGCCATGCTCCTGCAGCAAGCGTGCCTGTTTAGGGCCGTCAAGCGGTGGCTGACTGCAAGCGAGCGAGTCTCGGCAGCGCACGTACCAGGCAATTATTATGGTAGCTTGACGAGGTAGGGCCTAGTTCTGACCTCACGGGGCGGCGGGATTGAAGGCTACCACGCGCATAGTTCTCATGGCGGCGGCCTGCATGATGCTGCTCGCCACGGCTCCCGCCATGGCGGTGGATTGCGCCGCCATCCGCAGCGGCTTGCGTGCCAGAACGCTGCGGAACGACCAGTCAACCGGTAACGACCGCTCCAGCAGAAGAATTGCGCCAACCGATGTTCGATTGCGTCCTGCCAACAAACACCCCTTGCGGCCCGTCTTTGTGATGCTAACCGCTCAGACTATTTGCAGCAGATTCATTTCGCTCCTGTTCCGATGCGTGCACCGCATCGTTCGCCGCAACAGCAGGCCATTATCCAGACTCAGGCTTCGTGCACGACTTCCTGTTGCACCGTAATTCAAGCAGTGTCTGGCGAGCAGCGCCAGTGCGACATAAGCAACCATCACCGCCATCAATTGCGAGCCAGCGTGTGAGCCAGACAGGAAGATTACCAGTTTTGTCGCTACTCAACGGTCCATGGACGTGCTCGTCGTCGAACTTAGGAACGCGAGCGGGCGGCAAGCCGTGCTCGCTCCGTCTACCAGGAGGAGGCGTCCCTCTATCAACGTCATGAATCAGATCGAGGGCGAGCTGCTGCCGCGAGGTCACGTTCGATGCCGAATATTCGCAGCGCTTCGGCCTAAGCAAGACACTGAAGGAGCAACAGGTCACGACCGTCATAGGCCGCGTGAACGTGCCGCTGTACCAGGGCGGCGGCGTTGCCGACGCGCATCGCTTCCATAGGCCAGGAGACCAACCATCAGCTGAAGAAAGAGGTGGAGGATGCGAGGCTCCGCATCCACGCCGAGGTGATCCAGCTGGGCCAGCTTCAGGCGACCGCCTCGGAGATCCAGAATCGGCGCAGGATGCGCTCGGAGGCCAACCGGATCGCGCTCGAAGGGTGCGCGAGGAGGAGAAGGTCGGCCAGCGCACCACGCTCGACGTGCTCAACGCCGAGCTCGAATATCTCGGGCTCGCAAATTCAGCTTGTCACGGCCAAGCGCGACCGCGTCGTCGCCGAATACGCCCTCTATGGCTCGGTCGGGCGGCTGGACGCACAAAGCCTTGGTTTATCAGTACCTTACTACGACCCGCTTGAGCATTACAATATAGTTAAAAACAAGTGGTTCGGGCTCAGACCGCCCCCTCCGCCGGCTCCCGACGAGTGATCAAGTCCGAGGGTTAAGGTTACAATCATAAAGCCTGCCCGAACCAGTCCGAGACTTGTACGTTAACCGTGTGTTAAGCTGCAAAGGCTTGAGGAAGCCACCCAGGTTTGACCGCGGGTGCAGCGGGGCAATGGCGGCAAGGGAATCCAGCTATGAGCAGCACGGAACGGGCTCCCGAACCGACGATGGAGGAGATTCTGGCCTCCATTCGTCGGATCATCTCTGACGACGAAGCGAGTTCGGTACAACAGCGCGCAACGAGTGCAGAGTATGCGGAGCAGGTCCGGGCCGACGATACCGAGGATGGTGCAGCCGACACGCAGATGATCGCTGAGATCGAGCGTGCGTTGGCTGGCGGCACCAGTCCGGCATCGAACGATGACGACATCGAGGACATTCTCGATCTGACCGAGCCGGGAGGTCCGGCCGCAGACGAGGTGATGATGGCCGACGAGCCGGTCAGCATCCTCGAGGAGGTTGTCCTCGATACCGAAATCTATGTGGAGGAACCGCCCAAGCTTGATTTTGCGGCGGCCTTCCCGCCGGCGAACGGGGATCGTCAGAGTCGCCTCTCACTTTTGTCGAGTCGACTCCGGTTTTCGCGGAGGTCACGGAAAGCTACGAGGAGGCCGCTCTCAAGCTATGAGGAGGAGGCCTCGGCAAGCTATGAGGCGGAGCCGGCCCCTTTGTCGAGATGCCGGCGCCAGAGCCGGTCAAGGCGGCTGAGGCCGCTGCCGTCACTGGACGATCCGACCACGGCGCTGGAACGGGCCATCGCCGCGCTGAAGGCGGAGATCTTGCGGCCTTCGCCCGCGAGGCGCAGGCCGGCTCAGAGTCGCCCGAACCGGTCTACGTACCGCCCGCACCGATCTATGCGGTGCCGGAGCCTGAGGCGGCGCCGATCGCCGAACCTGCCATGGAGCCTGAAGCCCTGAGCTTCGAGCCGGAGCCGGAGGCATTGATGATGGAGGAGGAGGCGATCGTCCTCGCCGAGCCTGAGCCCGAGACCGTCTTCGAGCCGAGTGTGCCGTCTTGGGCGGCGGAAAACTCGTCATGGTCGCAAATGGAACCGTCCGAGCCAGAACCTGAGACTGAACCTGAACCTGAGCTGACTGAGCCAGAGCCCCTGCCGTGGCGCAGCGAGGATCAATCCTGGCGCGGTGCAGCACCTGCGAACGAGTTCGAGCTCAACCCGACGCGGGTCAATGGCGGCTCCGAGCATGAGCCGCACGACTTCGCCGGGCCGGTTTCCTCGAAATCGCTCGAGGACAGCGTCAAGGAAATGCTTCGTCCGCTGCTCAGGCAGTGGCTCGACGAGAACATGCCACGCGTGCTCACCGCGGCGCTTCGCGAGGAGCTCGAGAATTCCGACGTGCAGCGGCGCTAGGCGGCACTCAGATACGGTGATACCGGCGAAAGCCGGTATCCAGCCTTTCACGCCATCCTCGTCCTGGGGAGGTCGCGGATACGCAACCACCTCAAGGATGAGACCTCATGCTTAGAGGCGCGCCTCTTTGGGTGCCCTCAGCATGAGGAGCTTCCTGTTGACAGGACGGAAGCGCAAATCGTAGGACGCGAGGCCCGCCTTCCTCTTCGCGAGCCGAAGCGCCGATGCTCGACAAGACCTATCAGCCCGCCTCAATCGAGGGCCCGACCTACCGCCTGTGGGAGGAGGCGGGAGCGTTTGCCGCCGGCCGACCTGACCGCGCCGGCGCGCGTCCCTTTGCCATTGTCATCCCGCCGCCCAACGTGACCGGCTCGCTGCATATGGGCCACGCGCTCAACAACACGCTGCAGGACGTGCTCGTCCGCTTCGAGCGCATGCGCGGCGCGCGACGTGCTGTGGCAGCCGGGCACCGACCACGCCGGCATCGCCACCCAGATGGTGGTCGAGCGGCAGTTGATGGAGCGCCAGGAGCCGAACCGCCGCGACCTCGGCCGCGACGAAGTTCGTGCGCAGCGTCTGGCAGTGGAAGGCCGAGTCGGGCGGGCTGATCATCAATCAGCTGAAGCGGCTCGGCTGCCTCCTGCGACTGGTCGCGCGAGCGCTTCACCATGGACGAGGGGCTTTCGCGCGCCGTGCGCAAGGTGTTCGTCGATCTCTACCGCGCCGGCCTCATCTACAAGGACAAGCGCCTGGTCAATTGGGACCCGAAGCTGCTCACCGCCATCTCCGACCTCGAGGTGGAGCAGGTCGAGGTGAAGGGCCACCTCTGGCATCTGCGCTATCCGCTCGAGGAGGGACTTCGATCCCGCCGATCCCACGACCTACATCGTGGTCGCCACCACGCGCCCCGAAACCATGCTCGGCGACACCGCCGTCGCGGTGCATCCGGACGATGAGCGCTACAAGCATCTCGTCGCGCAGAAGACGCACGTCATCCTGCCGCTGGTCGGCCGCCGCACTCCGATCGTCGCCGACGAATATTCCGACCCCGAGAAGGGCTCGGGCGCGGTGAAGATCACGCCGGCGCACGACTTCAACGATTTCGAGGTGGGCCGACGCCACGCGCTGCCCATGATCAATGTGCTGAGCCCCGAGGGCGAACTCTTGCTCGATGCCAATCCGGACTTCATCCAAGGTGTTGCGCCGAGTCAGCAACTGACTCAGACGATTCAAACTTTGCATGGGCTCGACCGGTTCATCGCCCGCAAGAGATCGTGGAACGGCTGGAGGAGCAAGGCCTAGTCGAGAAGATCGAGCCTTATGTCTACACCGTGCCCCATGGCGACCGCTCCAATGTGGTCATCGAGCCCTTCCTCACCGACCAATGGTATGTCGACGCCAAGACTCTGGCCGAAGCCCGCCATCGACGCGGTGAAGCGCGGCCGCACCGTGTTCGTGCCGAAGAACTGGGAGAACACCTACTTCCATTGGATGGAGACCATCCAGCCCTGGTGCATCTCGCGCCAGCTCTGGTGGGGTCACCAGATCCCGGCCTGGTACGGGCCTGACGGCGAGATCTTCGTCGCCGAGGACGAGGCGCGAGGCGCCGCGCTCGCCGCGACGCATTACGGCAAGAGCGACTGCGCTCACCCGCGACGAGGACGTGCTCGACACCTGGTTCTCCTCGGCGCTGTGGCCGTTCTCGACGCTCGGCTGGCCCGACGAGACGCCGGAGCTCAAGCGCTACTACCCGACCGACGTTCTCGTCACCGGCTTCGACATCATCTTCTTCTGGGTCGCCCGCATGATGATGATGGGCCTGCACTTCATGGAGCGAGGTGCCGTTCCGCGACGTCTACATCCACGCGCTGGTCCGCGACGAGAAGGGCCAGAAGATGTCGAAGTCGAAGGGCAACGTCATCGACCCGCTCGAGCTGATCGACGCTTACGGCGCCGACGCTCTCCGCTTCACGCTCTCCGCCATGGCGGCGCAGGGGCGCGACATCAAGCTCAGTCCGTCGCGCGTCGAGGGCTATCGCAATTTCGCGACCAAGCTGTGGAACGCCGCCCGCTTCGCCGAGATCAACGCCTGCCTGCCGGTCAAGGATTTCGATCCGGCCTCCGCCAAGCAAACCATCAACCGCTGGATCGCCGGCGAGAGCGAGCGGGCGCTCGCCGCCGTCACCGAGGCGATCGAAGCCTATCGCTTCAACGAGGCCGCCGGTGCCATCTACTCCTTCATCTGGCATAAGTTCTGCGATTGGTATCTCGAGCTGATCAAGCCGATCCTCGCCGGCAACGATGAGGCGGCCGCCGAGACGCGCGCCATGACCGCGTGGGTGCTCGACCGGGCGCTGAAGCTGCTCCATCCCTTCATGCCCTTCGTGACCGAGGAGCTGTGGGCGAAACTTGCTGCGACGGACGCACCAAGGGACAGTCTCCTCATCCTTGCCGCCTGGCCGAAGCATCTTGGCCTCGAAAACGCTGCGGCCGATGCCGAGATCGGCTGGGTGATCAGGCTCATCTCGGAGGTGCGCTCGGTGCGCTCGGAGATGAACGTTCCTGCCGGCGCGCGTGTGCCGCTCGTCGTCTCTGGCGCCAGCGACGAGACGATGGCGCGGGCGAAGCGCCACGAGGAGACCATCCTGCGGCTTGCCCGCATCGATGCCATGAGCTTCGGCAAAGCTCCGGCCGGCGCGGTGCAGATCGTGCTCGACGAGGCGACGCTTGCTCTGCCGCTTGCCGGCATCATCGACGTTGCCGCCGAGTCGAAACGGCTCAAGCGCGAAATTGACAAGGTCGGGTCGGAAATTCGCCAGCTTGACGCCAAACTTGCCAATGAGAAGTTCGTCGCGCGCGCCCCTGAGCATGTGGTCGAAGAGCAACGCGAGCGGAAGGCAGACGCCGAGGCGACCGCCGCACGCCTAGAACAGGCCTTGAAACGGCTGGAAGCAGCACTTTAATTCCCGCCTTACCTTCCAGCTTACACAAATTCTTCACTCTGTTACCCAAATACCACAGACTGCGGCATTTTCGCCTCGTTTGCGCCATAAAGCTTTGAGAGATCAGCGTTTGTACGAGGAGCGTCGGCCTGAGTAGCGTTGCAAGGTTCGCGCGGGGCGCGAGCCGGAAACGGAGGCCGATTTCAGTGAGTAGCGGTGGCGGGGAACCACTGGGCCTCTCTTGCACCTCATCCGGGCAGTTGAGAATGGACGCCAAGACGTTCGATAAGTCGCGTTTGCCCAGCCGGCACGTCACCGAGGGTCCCGCCCGGGCTCCCCATCGTTCCTATTACTACGCCATGGGTCTCTCGCGTGAGCAGATCCACCAGCCCTTTGTCGGCGTCGCCACTTGCTGGAACGAGGCGGCGCCCTGCAACATCTCGCTGATGCGCCAGGCGCAAGCGGTCAAGCAGGGCGTGTCGGCGGCGCAGCGGCACGCCGCGCGAATTCTGCACCATCACCGTCACCGACGGCATCGCCATGGGGCATGAGGGCATGAAGTCCTCGCTGCCGTCGCGCGAGGTGATCGCCGATTCGATCGAGCTCACCATGCGCGGCCATTGCTACGACGCGCTGATCGGCGTCGCCGGCTGCGACAAGTCGCTTCCCGGCATGATGATGGCCATGTGCCGGCTCAACGTGCCGTCGATCTTCATCTATGGCGGCTCCATCCTTCCCGGCTCCTTCAAGGGGCGCCCGGTCACGGTGCAGGATCTGTTCGAGGCGGTCGGCCAATATTCGGTGGGCAAGGTGTCGGCCGAGGATCTCGACGAGCTCGAGCAGGTGGCGTTGCCCTTCGGCAGGGTCCTGCGGCGCGCAATTCACCGCCAACACCATGGCCACCGTGTCAGAGGCCATCGGCCTCGCGTTGCCCTATTCCGCCGGCGCGCCTGCGCCTTACGAGATCCGCGACCGCTTCTGCATGGCCGCCGGCGAGAAGGTCATGGACCTGATCGCGCTCAACATCCGCCCGCGCGACATCGTCACCCGCAAGGCGCTTGAGAATGCCGCGGCCGTGGTGGCGGCGACCGGCGGCTCGACCAACGCCGCGCTGCATCTGCCGGCCATCGCGCATGAATGCGGCATCGACTTCGACCTGTTCGCGGTCGCCGAGGTGATGAAGCGCACGCCTTACATCGCCGATCTGAAGCCGTCAGGCCGTTACGTCGCCAAGGACATGTTCGAGGCCGGCGGCGTGCCGCTCCTGATGAAGACGCTGCTCGATCACGGCTACATGCACGGCGATTGCCTGACCGTGACCGGGCGCAGCATGGCCGACAACCTCGCACGCGTGGCCTGGAACCCTGACCAGGACGTGGTGCGTCCCGCCGACAATCCGATTTCGCCGACCGGTGGCGTCGTCGGCTTGCGCGGCTCGCTCGCGCCTGACGGGGCCATCGTCAAGGTCGCCGGCATGACGGGGCTTGAAATTCCGCGGGCCCGCGCGCTGCTTCGACTGCGAGGAGGACGCCTTCGCCGCGGTGAGCGCGCGCCGCTACCAGGAAGGCGACGTGCTGGTCATTCGCTACGAGGGCCCGAAAGGCGGCCCAGGCATGCGCGAGATGCTGTCCACCACCGCGGCGCTCTACGGCCAGGGCATGGGCGACAAGCTCGCGCTGATCACCGACGGGCGCTTCTCCGGCGCCACGCGCGGATTCTGCGTCGGCCACGTCGGGCCGGAGGCCGCGCTCGGCGGCCCGATCGCGCTTCTTCGCGACGGCGACATGATCGTGCTCGATGCCGAGAAGGGCACGCTCGACGTGGAGCTCAGCCAGGCTGAGGCTCGATAAGCGAAAAGCGGCATGGAAGCCGCGGCCGAACCCGTTCCAGAACGGGTATCTGTGGAAATATGCGAGCGAGGTCGGTCCGGCGCGGACTGGGCGCCGTCACTCACCCCGGCGCTGGCGTGGAGAGTAGCGTGTTATGCAGATGTTTAAGCACAGCCTGATCGCCGCTTTGGCACTGACCACGATGGCGACGCCGCTTGCGGCCGGACATGCCGAGGACGCATCGCCCTTCGTCTCGGCCACCGCCGCCTATCGTCAGGGTGTCGCCGAGCTGAAATCGGGAGAGACCGAGGAGGCCTTGCCGGCGCTGGAATATGCCGCCGAGCACGGCGTGCTCGGTGCGCAGCTCAAGCTTGCCCGCATCTACGCTGTCGGCAATGGCGTGCGCAAGAACGAGGGCAAGGCCTACTTCTATTACCGGCAGATCGCGAACCAGCGCGCCGACATCTCGCCGATGAGTCCGGTGTCGAAATATGTCGCCGAGTCCTTCGTGGCGCTCGGCAAATATTATGTCGACGGCATTCCGGCCGCCGATGTGCCGCAGGGATCCGATCCGCGCGGCGCATCTCTTCCGCCACGCGGCGAGCTATTTCGGCGATGCCGATGCCCAATACGCGCTTGCCCGTCTCTATCTCGACGGCACCGGCGTCGACAAGAATGTGGGGCTTGCCATCAATTGGCTGGCGACCGCCGCCAAGAAGCAGCATGCCGCGGCGCAGGCCAAGCTCGGCGAGATTTTGTGGCGCGGCGGCGATGAGATCCACCAGCGGCCGGCACGCGGCCTCGCGCTGATCTTGCTGGCGCACGCGCAACGCCAAGGCTGAGCGGCAAGGAGCCGAAATGGATCGAGGATCTGTACGCCGAAGTGGTGGGGGCGTCCGACTGCCGCCACGCGCAAGGAGGCTCAGGCGCTCATGCCTGAGCTCGGCGGCCAGGTTGCGGTCGACGAGGTTCCCACCACGGTCAAAGCCACCCCGGCTGAAGAGCTGCTGATGCCTACCTCCGGCGGGTCGTCGACTGCCTGCGTCGCCTGGTGCGACGACGGCCAGCGCCATGACCTCTGACGCAAGTGCTCAGAGCGGGCCCGCGCCGGACAAGATCCGGCGCTCCCGTGGGCTTCGGCGACATGGGCGCCGAGCCCGCAGGTCTCAAGCCTTAGGACTCGTCATGGCCGGGCTTGACCGGGCCATCCACGTCTTCACTTAAACGCTGAGCTCAAGCCACACCGGCACGTGATCTGACGGCTTCTCCCAGCCGCGGGGCGCTCGTGTCGATCTCGCATTTGACCAGGCGGTCGGCGGCCTGCGGCGGAAAGCAGCATGGTGGTCGATGCGAAGCCCGTGGTTCTTCTGCCAGGCGCCTGCCTGATAGTCCCAGAAGGTGAAGCGGTGCGGCTCGTCGTGACAGGCGCGGTAGGCGTCGGTCAGGCCGAGATTGGTGAGCGCCTGGAAATGCGCGCGGTCTCTGGGCCGGAACAAGCGCATCGTCGATCCAGGCCGCGGGCGCGTAGACATCCCCAGGTGTCGGGATGACGTTGAAGTCGCCGGCAACGATCATCGGCTCTTCGAGTTGCAGCAGCCCCTTCACCCGCTCGCGCAGCCGCGCTCATCCAGGCAAGCTTGTAGGCATATTTTTCCGTTCCGAACGGATTGCCGTTCGGCAGATAGATATTGACCAGCCTGAGCGCGCCTGACGGCACCGAGACGACGGCCTCGAGATAGCGCGCCTGCACGTCGTCGGGGTCGCCGGCGAGCCGCGGCGCCACCTCGTCGAAGGGAAGCTTGGAGAGGAGCGCCACGCCGTTGAAGCCCTTCTGCCCGTGCACGGCGATGTTGTAGCCGAGCTCCTCGAATTCGAGCCGCGGGAAGGCATCGTCGACGCATTTGGTTTCTTGCAGGAGCGCGATATCGGGCGAGGCGGCCTTGAACCAGGTCCGCGCCGCGTCGATGCGCGCCTTGATGCCGTTGACGTTCCAGGTGGCGATTTTCATGGCGTGTTCACACTGTTGTCATTGCCCGGCTTGACCGGGCAATCCAGTAACCGCTGTCTAGTACCAGTGCAAATGAACGCCGGGAGTACTGGATTCCCGCCTCGCGGGAATGACACACCAGCGGGCTAGATCGAGAAGCTGGTGCCGCAGCCGCAGGAGGCGGTGACGTTCGGGTTGTTGATCTTGAACTGGGCGCCGATCAGCTCGTCGACGAAGTCGATCTCTGACCCGCGCACGAAGCCGAGCGAGATGGGATCGACCACCACGCGCGCGCCGTCGCGCTCGACCATGCACATCGTCAGGCGCCCGGTCCTGCACCAGGTCGAAGCGGTATTGGAAGCCGGAGCAGCCGCCGCCCTCGACGCTGACGCGCATCAGCGCCGCGTGCTCGGCCTGCAAGATCTCGGCGATGCGCTGGGCGGCGCGGGAGCTCAATGGTGATGGACGGTTCGCTCATCTTGTGTATAGCTAGCCCGTGCCTGGCCGGCTCGCCATGAGCCTGCTTTCGCGCACGGTATAGCAGGAAGATAGGGTGGCGGCAGGGCTTGTCAATCGACCGTAGCCGCAAAGCCGACAGGCCTTTGGCGCCTTACGCCGTGGATGAGCGCCAAAGCCGGGGCCGCCTCGTGCCTGAGGCCCCAAGCCCACACGCGCTCGCTCTACGCCCGGGACCGCGACCGCATCCTGCATTCGACCGCCTTCCGCAGGCTGACCCACAAGACGCAGGTCTTCATCTATCACGAGGGCGATCACTACCGCACCAGGCTCACCCATAGCCTCGAAGTGGCGCAGATCGCCCGCTCCATGGCCCGCACGCTTCGCGTCGACGAAGATCTGGCCGAGGCGCTCGCGCTTGCCCACGACCTCGGCCATCCGCCCTTCGGCCATGCCGGTGAGCGGGCGCTCGACGCCGCCATGCGCGATGAGGGCGGCTTCGACCACAACGCCCAGTCCTTGCGCGTGGTCACCGAGCTTGAGCGGAAATATGCGCGCTTCGACGGGCTCAACCTCGCCTGGGAGACCTTGGAAGGGCTGGTCGAAGCATAACGGTCCCGCTGACCGCTGAGGCGGGGAGGCCGAGTGCCGCAGCCCATCCTCAGTCATTGCGCCAAGCAGGACCTCGCGCTCGACACTTATGCTTCGGTCGAAGCGCAGCTTGCGGCGCTTGCCGACGACATCGCCTACAACAATCACGACGTCGATGACGGCTACCGCGCCCATCTGTTCACCTTCGCCGAGCTTGCCGAGGTGCCGCTTGCCGGCCGGGCGCTCGCCGAGGTGCGGTCGGCCTATCCCGGCCTCGACGGCACGCGGGCGCTCTACGAAACCACGCGCCGCCTGATCACCGCGCTGATCGATGACGCGGTCGCCGAAACGCGGCGGCGGCTGCAAGACCTTTCGCCCATCAGCGCCGACGATGTGCGCCATGCCGGCGGCCCCGTGGTCGCCTTCTCCGCAGCCATGAGCCGGGACCTCGACGCGCTCACGCGCCTTCCTCGGTCGCGCGCGTCTACCGCCATGCCCGCATCGCGAGAGTCATGGGCGATGCCGAAACGCGTGGTCGCCGATCTGTTCGGCCGGTACCGCGACGCATCCCGACGCGCGTTGCCGCCGGAATGGCGCGAGCAGGCGCCGGGCAAGGGCTATCCCCGCTATGTCTGCGATTTCATCGCCGGCATGACCGACCGCTACGCGCTCGCCGAGCACCGGCGCCTGTTTGACGCCACTCCCGAATTGCGTTAGTCGCGCGAGCACCATCGGGAGCAGTCATGGACGTCTTTGCAGGGTTCCACGGTCGCGTGCTGGCGGCCGTCCAGCAGCTCAAGCATGACGGCGTCGTGCCGCACGAGGCGAGCATCGAGGGCGTCACGCTCGAGCCGCCGAAGGACGCTGAGCCACGGCGACCTCGCCACCAATGCCGCCATGGTGCTGGCCAAACCCGTCGAGGCCTTGCCCCGCGGGCGCTTGCCGAGCGCATCGTGCCGCTGCTTGCCTCCGACCCTCACATCGAGAGCGTCGAGATCGCCGGGCCAGGCTTCATCAATCTCACGCTTGCTGCGAGTTTCTGGCCGAGCGTGCTGCGCATGGTGCTCGAGCAGGGCGACGGCTATGGAACGCAGCGCCATCGGCAAGGGGCAAGGTCGTGAATGTCGAATATGTCTCGGCCAACCCGACCGGTCCCAATGCATGTCGGTCATTGCCGCGGCGCCGTGTTCGGCGATGCGCTCGCCAATCTGCTTGCCGTCGCCGGCCATGACGTCACCCGCGAATATTATGTGAATGACGCTGGCGCCCAGGTCGATGCACTGGCGCGCTCAGCCTATCTCCGCTACCGCGAGGCGCTCGGGCGAAGACATCGGCGAGATTCCGGAAGGCCTCTATCCCGGCGATTATCTGAAGCCGGTCGGCGCCTTGCTCGTCGAGCAGCACGGCAAGCGAGCTGCTTGCCCTGCCCGAGAGCGAATGGCTGCCGATCGCGCGCGACGCGGCGCTGCAGCGCCATGCTCGCCATGATCGAGGACGACCTCGCCGAGCTCGGCATCCACCACGACGTGTTCTTCTCGGAACGCTCCCTGATCGACGGGCCGCGCGATGAGGTCGCCGAAACCATCGCCGACCTCAAATCGAACGGCCTCGTCTATACCGGCCGGCTGCCGCCGCCGAAGGGGAAGGTTGATGAGGAGTGGGAGGACCGCGAGCAGCTTCTGTTCCGCTCCGACCGCGTTCGGCGACGACATGGACCGGCCCTCTGGTCAAGCCTGATGGCGGCTACACCTATTTCGCCTCCGACATGGCCTATCACCGCGACAAGTTCAGGCGCGGTTTCCACACCATGATCGATGTCTGGGGCGCCGACCATAGCGGCCACGTCAAGCGCATGCAGGCGGCGCTCGCAGCGCTCACCGGCGGCAAGGCTGAGCTGGATATCAAGCTGGTTCAGCTTGTCCGCTTGTTTCGCGGTGGAGAGCCTGTCAAGATGTCCAAGCGTGCCGGGACGTTCGTCACGCTCCGGGACGTCGTGGACGAAGTGGGCCCTGGCTCCGTTCGCTTCATGATGCTTTACCGGAAGAACGACGCGCCGCTCGATTTCGACTTCGTCAAGGTCACCGAGCAATCGCGCGACAACCCGGTCTTCTACGTTCAGTACGCCCATGCCAGGGCGAGTTCCGTGTTGCGTAACGTGCGTGACGTCTTCCTCGATCTAGATTTGGGGGTGGAGCCTTGGCGCGCAGCGACTTGGGCCGACTCGGCGATGGGGCTGAAGTGGCGCTGATCCGCAAGATTGCCCAATTTCCAGGTATAGTCGAAGCATCGGCGCAAGCACACGAGCCGCACCGGATCGCCTTTTATCTGTATGATATTGCTGCGGAGTTTCACGCTCTTTGGAATAGAGGCAAAGACTCGCCACAATTACGATTTATTTACGAAACAGATCGAGAGTTGACACGCGCTCGCGTGGCGCTTGTTGCTGCCACGAAGCAAGTTCTGGCGTCGGGTTTGGGCATTCTCGGCGTCAAGGCAATGCACGAGATGCATTGAGGGAAAACGGGGCGGGGGAGATGGTTCGGGGAAGTGCCATGTCCGTGCACGATGAGGGGTACGGGGATAACGCCCGTCCAACCCTTGAGTTCGAGTCCGATTTTGCCAACCGTTTCAGGAGCGTCGGTGCCGAGGGCGATCAGTCCTGGGTGCGCCCGCGCACACGGCTCATAGGAGCGAGGAACCTTTCATGACGTCGGGAGCAGGTAGACCGGACCAGCCAATGCCGGGACAGCGCTCTATTTTCGGAACCGGCCGTGGGCCGGTTTTTGCGCAAATGCCCGCCTATAAGCCGGTCACGCGAGGACCAGAGCCGCAGCCGCAGCCGCAACATTTGCCGGAGCCGCCCAAACCTGACTATGGCGGCTATGCGAGGCAGGGCGCTGAGCCGCAAAGCCCGCAGATGCCCGGTGTATCTGGCTATCCGAGTTCCAATGGCGCAGCGCCGTCCTACCAAACTCCAAGCGCCCCGCCGCGAAACTACGCCGCCCCAGACTTCCCAAATCCCTTCCCGCCGCAGACCTATTCGCCGCAGCCGCAGCAGCAGCCGCCGAGCTACCAGCCTCAGCCGCAAGCCCGGCCGCAAGCCCAGCCGAGCCAGACCTATCCCGGACAGAGTTACCAGCCGCAGCCTCCGGTCCAGCCGAGCCGTCAGGCTCCGATACCGCCGAGCGCCCAACCGGCGCCGGCCTACCAGCCTGAACCGAGCCCCTCGCGGTCCTTCCAGGACACCGGTTTCCCGATCGCATCTTCCCGGCGCAGACCCACACTCAATCCGACTTTGCCGAACAGGGGTTCGCCGACGCGAACTATCCGGATGCGAATTTCGCCGACGCCTCCTTCTCCGATGCAAGCTTCCCCGACGCCTCATATCAGGATGCGAGCTTCCCCGAGGAGAAGACCGACACCGACTTCGGCGCGTCATCGCATGAGGGGTTCAGCGAGCACGAGCCCTGCATCTCAACGATGCGGATGGGTCCTACGGCACCGAATCCGACCCCGACTCTTTCGCCGATTCCGCTGGGCACGATTATGCCCCGCACGCCGGATCGGCAGGCCCGCGCCCGCTGCCGTCGCATCAGGCGCTGCAAGCCTTCGATGCCGTCCATGACCAGCCGCCGCAGATCCCGCTCGGCCGCACCCTCACTATGCGCAGGAAAGCGCGCCGCAAGCGTTCTACGAAGGCGAGCAGGCCGATGCCGACTTCCTCGACGAAAGCCAGTTCATGAACCCTGGCGATGCGGAGGCCAAGCCTGCGCGCAAATTCAGCTTGAAGAGCCGCAGCATCTACATGGTGGGCAGCGCCTTGCTCGGCGCCGTCGCGCTCGGTGGCGCTCTCGCCTTTGCCTACAAGCAGAGCGGCGGGGCCATGGGCGGTGGCGAGCCTCCGGTGGTTCAGGCCGACAGCAGGCCTGTCAAGGAGGCTCCACAGCAGCCTGGCGGCAAGGAATTTCCGCACAAAAACAAGCTGATATACGAACGGCTGCAGAACGGAGATCAGCCAGAGGCTGAGCGCATCGTGCCACGGCAGGAGGAGCTTGCCATGCCGGCGATGCCGGGCGCCGCTCCAGGTGCCGCGCCGATGCAGCCGCCGGCCGTGGCGACGGTCGACGATCCGAACGCCGCCGACGGCGGTCCGCGGCGCGTGAAGACCCTCGTCGTCCGCCCTGATGGTTCAGTCATGACGCCGCCGGAAGCCCCGGCCGCGCCGCAGCAGGCCGCTCCTGCTCCTGCGCCCGCGCCACAACAACAGATGGCTGCTGCCGAGCCTGCCATGCCTGCGATGCCCATGCCGCAGGCCGCCCCGGTCCCGATGCCAGTCGCGGCTCCGGCTCCGGTTGCTGAAGCTGCTCCGCCTCCTGCCGCCGCTCCGGCGCCAGCTGCAGACCCAGCGCCTGTAGCCGCCATTCCGCCCAAGCCGAAAGTTGCCACTGCCGACGTAGCGCCGGCGCCGGCCAAGCCGAGCCAGTATGTAGTCCAGGTGGGATCGAAGCAGAATCAGACCGAGGCGCTCGCGACCTTCGCCGACATGCAGCAGAAATATCCGACGCTTCTCGCCGCCTACCGGCCGATGGTGCAGAAGGCCGACCTTGGCGCCAAGGGCGTCTGGTACCGCCTGCGCATCGGACCGATCGTCGACAAGACGGCCGCAGCCAAGCTGTGCGGCCAGCTCGAGAGCCAAGGCCACCCCGATTGCCTGGTGATGGCGGCTCAATAGAACTGTGAGCCGCGGCTTGACCGCGGCTCGCGCGGCGGCTAGCCCGGCGTGGTGAAATTTCAAGGCCTTCATCTCCGGCTGCGCCGGCACCGCGCTCACCGACGACGAGCGTGCGCTGTTCGCCGAAGCCCGCCCCTGCGGCCTCATCCTGTTTGCCCGCAACTGCCAGTCCGTCGCCCAGTTGCGCGTCTCGCCGCCGATTTCCGCGACGCGGTGGAGAGCGACGAAGCGCTTGTGCTCATCGACCAGGAGGGCGGACGCGTGCAGCGCTTGCGCCCGCCACACTGGCGCCAGATGCCGCCAGCGCGGGTCTATGGCGACCTCTATCTGTACGACCCCGAAGGCGCTCGGGCCGCGGCCTTTGCCGGGCGCGAGGCTGATTGCCGCATAGAGCTCCGCGACGCGGGCATCAACGTCAATTGCACGCCAGTGCTCGATGTGCCGGAAGCCGGCGCCCATGACATCATCGGCGACCGCGCCTTCAGCTTCGATCCGGACGTCGTCGGCGACCTCGGCCGCGCCGTGGTCGAGGGGACCCTTGCCGGAGGCGTGCTGCCGGTGATCAAGCACGTTCCGGGCCACGGCCGGGCGCGGGCCGACAGCCATTTGGCGCTGCCGCGCATCGATGCCCCGGCCGAGGAGTTGATCGCGGTCGATTTTCGGCCCTTCATGGCGCTGCTGCCACGCGCCGCTCGCCATGACCGCCCATGTTCTGCTCACCGCTTTCGATGATGAGCGACCGGCGAGCGTGTCGCCCGTTATAATGGGCGAAGTGATTCGTGAGCTGATCGGACTGACGGGCTTGGTGATGAGCGATGATATCGGCATGGAGGCGCTCGGCGGCCCGATGGCCGAGCGTGCCACCGCCGTCATCGATGCCGGCTGCGACGTGGCGCTTCACTGTAGCGGCGCGTTCGACGAGATGTGCGAGATCACCCGCGTCGTGCCGCCGCTTGAAGGCGACAGCGGCGAGCGGTTTGCTAACGCCATCGCCGAGCTTGGCCAGCCGCAAGCCTTCGATGCCGATCAGGCGCTCATGCTGGTGAGCGAGGCTGCCGGCGGAAGCGGAAGCGTCGCGTGAATTGAACAAGCGGCGGGATGGAATGAACGCGACCGAAGGACCCCATGGACGACGCGCCGGACGAGCGCGGTGACTTCTCCGACTGGGAGCAGGCGGAGGGCGACGGCCGCGCGGCCTTCGGCGAAGACGCTGGTCGTCGATGTCGAGGGCTTCGAGGGGCCGCTCGATCTCTTGCTCGCGCTCGCCCGCACCCAAAAGGTCGATCTCGCCAGGATCTCGGTTCTGGCGCTCGCTCAGCAATATCTCGACTTCATCGCCGAGGCGCGCAAGCTCCGTCTTGAGATCGCCGCCGACTACCTCGTCATGGCGGCGTGGCTTGCCTTTCTCAAGTCGAAGCTGCTGCCCCCGCCGAGCAAGACACAGAGGGCGAGCCAACCGGCGAGGAGCTTGCCCAGCTTCTTGCCTTCCGCCTCAAGCGCCTCGACGCCATGCGCGAGGTCGCGGCGCAGCTCATGACCCGCAAGCGGCTGGGACGCGACGTGTTCGCGAGAGGCATGCCGGAACCCTGCGTATCACCCCGCAAGAGCACCTATCAGGCCAATCTCTACGATCTGCTCAAGGCTTATGCGCAACAGCGGCAGCGGACGGCGGTGAAGAGCTGGCACGTGCAGCCGCGCATGGTGTGGTCGCTGAAGGACGCCCGCGACGAGCTTGAACGCCTGCTCGGCATATCTTGCGACTGGGCGCCGCTCGATCGGCTTCTCGCCGAGTTTATGACCGGGCCTGAGCTGCGCCAGTACGGCACTGGCGAGCGGCTTTACCGCGGCGCTTGAAATGACACGGAGGGTGCCCTCGAAATCCGGCAGGCGAAACTGTTTCGCGCCGCTTCTTCGCGCCGCCGCGGGCCCGAGGCCGCCAAAACGCGCTGACGACAACAATGAGGTCATGAATGACTGCGAACAATCTGGAGAGGGCAATGCTGCTGGAGGCCGTGGAGAAGGAGCGGGAGGGTCGCCGTGCATCGCTCTTGCCGTTTCCTCCAAGACCATGATGGCGCGCCCGTCGACGGATAGGCAGGAGAAGCTGCGCATCCTGGAAGCGCTGCTGTTCGCGGCACCCGGAGCCGCTCGACCAGGCCGAGCTCGCCAGGCACTTCGCTGAGGGCGAGGACATCGCCTCCTTGCTCGCCGAGCTGCAAACCCTCTACGCCGAGCGCGGCGTCAATCTCGTGCGCGTCGCCGGCAAATGGGCCTTCCGCACTGCCGCCGACCTCGCCTTTCTGCTCGAGCGCGAGGCCGTTGAGCAGCGCCGCCTGTCGCGCGCGGCGCTCGAGACCTTGGCGATCATCGCCTATCACCAGCCGGTCACCCGCGCCGAGATCGAGGAGATCAGAGGCGTCAGCACGTCGAAAGGCACCCTCGACGTCCTGCTCGAAACCGGCTGGATCAAGCTCAGGGGCAGGCGGCGCGCGCCAGGCCGCCCGGTGACCTACGGCACCACCGAGCAGTTCCTCGGACATTTCGGCTTCGACTCGATCCAGGACCTGCCGGGCCTTTCCGAGCTAAAGGGCGCAGGGCTCCTCGACTCGACCCTGCCTCCGGGCTTCGCCATGCCCAATCCCGACGACGCTCCGGACCTGCGCGAGGACGAGGATCCTATCGAGGACGAGCTTGGCGAGGAGGGCGATGAGCCGGAGGACGAGACAGACCAGCAGGGCTGAGCTCGACTCTGTCTGTCATCGCCAGCCCGGCTTGACCGGGCGATCCAGTAACCACCGCCCTACGCAACTTCGTGATTTGGTGATTACTGGATGCCCGCCTCGCGGGCATGACAATCGTGGATGGCCTGGACAAGCCCCGGCCATGACGCACTGCTCATGGCGCCAAGCTTTCTTGCACTTCCAGAGTCAACATCGTAGATCACCCTCGTGCTTGAGTTCTTGAAAGCGGGTCGAGCCGCGCGTGCCCTGAAGCGCGCGCCAAGCGAGCGGGGCAGGGCTCGCGTCACCTTCGCCGCGCGCCTCACCTTCGAGGACGTCTCCAAACGCTATGGCGAGAGCCTCGCGCTCGACCATGTCTCGCTCGACCTGCCGCCTGGCGAGGTGCTAGTGCCTGCTCGGGCCGTCAGGCTGCGGCAAGACCACGCTGCTCAGGATCGCGGCCGGGGTCGAGCGTCCCACTTCTGGGCGCGTCCTGCTCGACGGCCAGGAAGTGGCGGGGCCCGATCGCTTCGTCCCGCCGGAGAAGCGCGGCGTCGGGCTGATGTTCCAGGACTTCGCGCTGTTCCCGCATCTGACCATCCTGCAGAACGTGGCCTTCGGGCTGCGGTGGATGAACGCGCGCCGAGGCGAACGCCGAGGCGCTTGCTGCGCTCGCTCGCGTCGGGCTCGCCCATTACGCGCAGGAGTATCCGCACATCCTCTCCGGCGGCGAGCAGCAGCGCGTGGCGCTCGCCCGCGCCATCGCGCCAAGGCCCTCCGTGCTCCTCATGGACGAGCCTTCTCCGGCCTCGACCCTCGCCTCAGGGAAAAAATCCGCGAGGAGACGCTTGCCATCCTGCATGAGACGCGGGCGACTTGCATCGTCGTCACCCACGACGCCGAGGAGGCCATGCGCATGGGCGACCGCGTGGCGCTGTTGCGTGAAGGCCACGTGGTGCAAGCCGGGCGCGCGCTCGACCTTTACCGCGCGCCAAAGGACATTCTCGCCGGCGCGCACCTTCTCGCGATTTGAACGAGGTTCCCGCCCGCATCGAGAACGGCAGCGCCAAGACGGTGCTCGGCAGCTTCCCCGCCGGCGAACCTCGCCGGACGGCGAGGACGCCGTCGTCTGCGTCCGCCAGCGGGGCGTGCGTCTGCTTCGCACCCGGCGAAGGCATCCCGGCACGCATCCTCGACCTCCGCTTCCTCGGCGACGTAGCGCTGGTGGAGATGGCGGTGCAGGGCCTCGACGCGCCGCTTCTCGCCCGCGTGCGGAAAGCGACGCGCCCAAGCTCGGGAGCGAGATCGGCATTGGCGTCGATGAAGGTGCGCGTGCTGGTGTTCGAGGAGAACGGCGAACAGCCTGAATGGCGTGAGATAGACTGCCGCGCGCGCGACCCTACGGCTTGCGAGCGCCCGCGCTTTGCTGCCATAGTGGCCGCGACCGGGGCCAAGCGCCTCAAGGAGATGGAGACCGTCCGATGGGACTGAGCTGGTGGCACATCCTCCTCGTGCTCCTCGTTGTTCGTGCTGTTGTTTGGGACTGGCAAGATCTCGGGCCTGATGGGCGACCTCGCCAAAGGCATCAAGAGCTTCAAGAAGGAAATGACCGAGGAAGACGCCGAGGCCGAGCCCGCGCCGAGCCCGAGCCGGCGCCGAAAGTGATCGAGCATAGGCCCAAGACAGCCGCCAAGGCGAAGACCGCCGCCCATGCCAAGACGCCGCGGACGCCGAAAACGGGCTAGGCCTCTTGCCCTTGCGCTGAGGGCTCGCGGGCGGTCACGACTATGCGACACTTCCGGCGAAATTAGCGCCCATGTTCGACATCGGTTGGTCTGAGCTCCTGGTCATCGGCGTGGTGGCGATCGTCGTGGTCGGCCCCAAGGAATTGCCGCGGCTGATGCGCACCTTCGGCCATTACCTCGGCAAGGTCAGGCACATGGCCGCCGACTTCCAGCGCCAGTTCGAGGAGGCGGTGCGCGACAGCGAGATCGACGAAGTGCGCAAAGCGATGCAGGACTTCCATGCGCAGGCGTCTGACGTCAATCTGCGCGGCACCGTCGACAAGCCGCTGATGATGCCGAAGCCTGCCGAGCCCGCGCCCGCGGCGGCCGAAGTGGCCGGAGCGGCGCTGCCCGCGGCCAACGCCTCAAGCCGCGGGCGAGAAGACAGCGCCAAGACGGTTCCCGCCAAGACCGTTCCGGCCAAGACGGTTCCCGCCAAGAGCAAAACGCCGAAGCCACGCGCCAAGAAGGGCGAGAAGGGCGCGTCGTGAGCGACGAGGATCAAGAGGCGATCGAGGCCACCAAGGCGCCGTTGATGGAGCATCTCATCGAGCTCCGGCGCAGGTTGATCTGGTCGCTTGGCGCGATCGCGATCGCCTTCGCCGTCTGCTTCTATTTCTCGCGGCCCCTCTACAATCTCCTGCTCTGGCCCTACCGGCTCGCGGCCGGCGTCGATACGCCGATCGAGATGATCTACACCGCGCCGCAGGAGTTCTTCTTCACCGAGATGAAGCTTGCGCTGTTCGGCGCCGTGTTCATCGCCTTCCCGGTGATCGCCTCGCAGATCTACATGTTCGTTGCGCCGGGGCTCTATCGCAGCGAGCGCAAGGCCTTCCTGCCGTTCCTTGCCGCTACGCCGATCCTGTTCCTGCTCGGCGCCTCGCTCGTCTATTTCGTGGTCATGCCGCTCGCCATGACCTTCTTCCTGTCGATGCAGCAGTCCGGCGACAATCAGGTGCATATCCAGCTCACGGCGCGGGTGAGCGAATATCTCTCTTTGATCATGACGCTGATCCTCGCCTTCGGCATTTGCTTCCAGTTGCCGGTGCTGCTGACGCTGCTCGCCCGCGCCGGGCTGATCACCGCGGCGCAGCTCAAGGCGCAAGCGCCGCATCGCTATTCTCATCGCCTTCATCGTGGCTGCCGTGCTCACCCCGCCTGACCCCTTGAGCCAGATCTCGCTCGCGATCCCCACGGTCGCTGCTCTACGAGCTGTCGATCTACGCGGTGAAGCTCGCCGAGAAGCGCCATGCCGCTTCGACCGCCGCCAAGCCGGCCGCGAAGCCCGCCGGCAAGCCGGCTGGCAAGCCAGCTTAGATGGAGCACCATCCACCTTTTTCGTCATGCCCGGCCTTGTGCCGGGCATCCACGAATCTCTATTTACCCAGAGCAACAAAAGCGTGGATGGCCGGGACAAGCCCGGCCATGACGAGGTAGAGGGATGAGGACAAAACCATGCGCGTGAGAATCGACCAGGCAGCCGACGCGGTCTATCTCAACCTCACCGACCGCCCTATCGAGGGCAGCGAGGAGGTCGCTGACGGCATCGTCGTCGATTACGACGCGCAAGGCCGCATCGTCGGCGTCGAAATCCTCGATGCCTCGAAGCGGATCGACGACCCGGAAGCTCTGAAACAATTCAGCTTTGAAATGCCGACTCTAAGCTGACGGCACCCGACAACCTCGTGAAGGCTCTCTCTCGACGACAAGCGGCTAAAGGCGAGCGTGCTCTTCGCGGTTGCCGTCGAAAGCCTGTTCATCCTCTTCCTCACCGTGTTCCTGTTCAATCACGCCGACCCCAAGGGCGACGGCATGGAGATGGTGGCGTCGAGCGCCGCCTTCATGCTGATTTTTCTGCCGCTCAGCTTGCCCGCCTACCTTCTCGCCAAGAACGGGCGTTTTCTGATCCTCGCCGCCCTTCTCGCAGGCCTCGCCGCTATCCTCTATTTCCTCTTATGGCTCGAGATCCTCGACGAGCTTGGCATTCAGGCTGCGCCCTGGGCCTGATAAGAGCGATCCATGAGCGATACCAAAACGCTGCTGTTGATCGCGCTCGTCTGGGCCTTGGGCGCCTATCTGATCGTGCCGAGGATGTGGGCGTTCTACTTTCGCCGTCACCCGCCGCTCACCAAGGTTGCGCGCGTGACCGAGACCGGAGACGGCCATCCCGGCGATCCGGTCAATATCGGCCTTGCCGGGGATGAGGCCGAGCTCGTGCGCGGCATGACGGCGGCCGGCTGGTTCCCGGCGAACCCGATCACCGTCGAAAGCAGCGTGCGCATCGCCGCCGACACCGTGCTCCGCCGCCCCGACGACGATGCGCCGGTGAGCAATCTATTTCTGTTCGGCCGCAAGCAGGACTTTGCCTTCGAGCAGCCCATGCCAGGCGGTCCTGGCAAGCGGCATCACGTTCGCTTCTGGCGCTGGGACCAATTGTATGGGGGCCGTCCTGCCTGGTTCGGCGCCGCGACCTTCGACAGGAGCGTCGGGCTAAGCCACACCACCGGGCAGGTCACCCATCACATCGCGCCGGACGTCGATGCCGAGCGCGACCGACTGGTGGCCGAGCTGCAACAGGTGGGCGTCGTGCAGTCGGTCGAATGGATGGACGGCTTTCACGCCGAGCTCGAGGGCAAGAACGGCGGCGGCGACCCTGGCATACCGATGGCCGCCTCGCCATCGTCACGCTGCGCGTGCTCGGTTAGTCGCTGGCGCGGGAACACATCGTGAGGGTACTCAGGAGTGCTGGCGGTAACTGACGACAAGCCAGCTCCGCCGTGCGGGCATCAAAATGATGTCGGCCCTATGTGAGTGCGTTAAGAAATTGCTCCAGCTTCGCCCTGGAGACGTCGTCACAATCCGGCAACCGCAATAATCTGAGGAGGCATGGTCGCGCTGGTATCCTTGCCTGGCCAGACGCTCTTCGACCCGTCGCGTTGCTCCCGAACCTGAAACACGTACTCTCGAGAAGCCCATGGCGCGAAATCTCCTTGCGATCAGCGCGTTGTCAGCCAACTGCTCGACCGAGTTAAGGGCGAGGGTTGCCCGGTATCGCTTTCCTTGGTGGACAGTAAATTCGCCGGCGAAGCTCGAGACGCTGACGAAACTGGCGGCCATGGCGAAAGCTGGTAGGGCTTTCAGCAAATTGCGAACAGTCTTGTTGGTCATGCAAACGTCCTCTTGCTTCGGGTCCTGACGCCGCCTTCAGGAGCATCAAACTGAAGATATGGGGGAAATTGCTAAGCCCCGGCCTCGGTCGCCCATTCATGTTGCGATGAGGGAGTGTCAGGCGCTCTAGCCCGCCAATCAGACCCAAAATAAGGCAACAGCGGAACTTGGTCTGCTGGACTTTAGGCGCATTGAGCCCTTGAACCCGAAGTATCAACCATCCATATGCCATCCAGACAGATGGTGGAGGACATAATGGCCGCCGAAATTCATCGGCTCCGCGATAGAGCGGGCGAGACGGAAAAGATCACGATCAACCTTGGTTACGTCGACCTCGGCCACATCGATTTGCTGGTGCAGGAAGGCTTCTATTCCAATCGTACCGACTTCATTCGGACGGCGATCCGCAACCGGCTTGCGGCCCATGAAGAGGAAGTCAGGAAATCGATCGTGCGGCATACGCTGGAGCTAGGACTCCGCCACTTCACCCGTGCGGATTTGGAAACGGCAAGGGCGGCCGGTGAAAAGCTGCAGATCAAGGTGCTTGGGCTCACCAGCATTGCCCCAGATGTATCGCCGGAACTTGCCTTGGCGACCATCGAATCGATCACCGTGTTGGGTGCCCTGCACGCGACCAAGGAGATCAAGAGCGCGTTAGCCGATCGTATTCGCTGACGCGCGTCGTCCTCATCTCCTCCAGAGGAACCAAGACATGAACATGGATTTTGCGGCCGCCATGCGCGCGGCAACGAAATTGACGCGCGCTCAGAAGCTGATGGAAGCCACGCGCGTCATTCAAAGCGCCCTGCTGTTGGGCCGAGGACCAACCGAACCTCAGGACGAACAGGCTATCGAGGTGCGGGCGATCGAGCCACCCACGATCGATATCACCGCGAATGTCACCCCAACCGTGACGTTGCCGATGGGCGACGTTGCCGCGACGCTCGGCCGGGCCAGACTCCCAAGCATCGGGCTCGAGGGCTTGGCGCAGATCGAGCCGCGCAAACCCCTCGAGATCCCCGACGGTGCTCAGTACCTGAACCGGTCCTATGCCTGCGCTGCCGGAAGGCGGAGCTACAAGCTCTACGTTCCTGGTCGGCAGCACGCGGGCAGACGCCCATTGGTCGTGATGCTGCATGGCGGCACGCAAGGTCCCGATGACTTCGCCGCAGGCACACGCATGAATGCCTTGGCCGAGGAGCATGGATTTCTCGTTGCCTATCCAAGCCAGTGCAAGAGCGCCAATCCGTCGCTCTGCTGGAACTGGTTCAAGCCGGAGGACCAGATGCGCGGCGCCGGCGAACCTTCCATCATCGCCGGGATCACCAACGAGATTGTCTCCGCATACGATATCGATCCGCAGCGCGTGTTCGTGGCCGGTCTGTCCGCCGGGGGCGCCATGGCGGCGGTTATGGGGGCGACTTATCCTGAGATTTACGCGGCCGTCGGCGTCCATTCCGGTCTGCCTTACCGGTCCGCCACCGACGTCCCTTCCGCGTTTGCGGCGATGCGGGGCGATCCAGGGCTGCAACGCCGCCCGCGGAAAACGCGCCCCGATTCAGATCACGCCCTTCGCGTGCGCACCATCGTCTTCCATGGCGATGCGGATCACATCGTCCATCCGTCGAATGCCGGAAACATCGTCGAGGCGCACGCTAAGACAGGTGACAGCGTGGAGCGCGTAAAGGCCCGATCGTCAGCGAGCCGGACCCATACCCGCGCGGTCACCCGAGACAAGACCGGAACTGTGGTGGTGGAGCATTGGCTCATCCACGGCAGCGGTCATGCCTGGTCCGGCGGCAGCGCCGATGGCACCTACACGGACCCGCACGGCCCTGATGCCTCCCGCGAAATGCTGCGATTCTTTCTTGAAGAGCCGCCGAGCGACTAGAAGAATCTCCGTGAGAGGCCTGCAAAGGGGCGGCGTAGGCCCGCTTCTGGCACAAGGCAGACCACACAACTCGATGGTCGCCTTAACGTCGGCTTCTGACCCATAGCCGATGTCGTCGTGTCGAGCAATGATCTCAAAGCCATCGTTAGGCGACTACGTGCCTCGCCCACCAGCTTGAAGCATGCTTAGGCGCCGCTACCCTCGAATACGAAGCGGGTTCCTGTGTAGGAACGCAGTAGCCTGGTTGGCATTTCAGACTTCGCGAATTCGTAAAACACCTCGCCCGAGCAGTGCAGTGGGATGACGTAATCGATGTCCATCCCCTCGAGCGCCGCGATGGTCTGGCGCACATAATCCTCCTTGTAGGGAGCAAGGTGGAATCCGCCGATCACCGCATGCACCTTGGTAACCCCCGAGGCTGCCTGGGCCTGCTTGATGGTATTGACGACGCCGCGGTGGCTGCACGCGGTAAGAATGACAAGTCCACGTCCCTTGAGGTTGTACGCGGTTGCGAGTTCATGCTGGAATTGGTCGGGGACGATCGACTTGGTTTTGCTCTTCTTGTGGCAGCTTGTCAGGATAGCACCCGATCCCATGCGCAATGCCTACTTTCATGGTACTGGGCGAGAGCACCTTCTCGAAACTCCGCAACCCGATCTGTCCTGTGGTGAAGGCGTGGTCGGCAACGAGCGACGGCCCTTCAGCGTAGGTCACAGTCAGATTAGCCTGCTCCAACGTTTGGCGGTCGAGCGCGCCAAAATTGCCCGGAACCGGCGGGCCAACCCATTCGCGCGAACAGAAGCACTCCTCTCCGCCAACATAGAACGGAAGCTTCGCTTTCAGCGTTTCCCTTGTTCTGCTGCAAGAACCCGACGAGTCCGCCAAAGTGGTCATAATGGCCATGACTGAGCACGAGGGCATCCAGCTCGCTTGGGTCAACGGTCAACAAACTGGCGTTGTTGTTGAGGGCTTGAGGAGTGAAACCAAAATCCATTAGAAGGTTGCGTGTCTCACGACCGCGCTTGGACTCGGCATGCATCGACAGGCCGAACTCGCTGATTAGAGTCCTGTCGGGTGGCTTGTCGCCACTCAGGCCCCAGCCAAAGTGCTGGACATCGACAGAGCCCATCTTCTTACCTGCCGCGACGGCGAACTGATAGCTGTCGATGACGACACGAACAGATACGCGGTCCACTTCGGGAACTCTGCCGGTGATCGTCTGCGCGCGCACCGGCTTCGAGTCTCCAAGCAGTGAGGCAATCATTGCGGCAAACACGAAGGCACCGCCGCCGCAGAGGACGTGTCGCCGGTGCAGATCCTCGTGAGTTTCTATTGACATGGGGCCTCTCCTTGCACCCCGCTGCCATCAATTCTATACGCGAATTGAGCACAGGGGGTTTGACATGGGAGGCGTTGAGGTCCGCTCATGGCACAAAGCGGCGCTAAGTCCGATGCCGCTGGTGTCGGCTTCTGACCCAAGGCGGACACCGCTCGTAAACGCGTGAACGAGGTCTTTCCTGCTGCCGCGACAAGGGCAGCACCAACGCCTATGGATCGTGACAGTTCGGGGTGGCACACTGCCAGCGTTCGTGCCCGGCCGATGCTGTCTGACCAAGCGCCGTTTGAACGAGACGCCAGTAAAATTTGAAATGCAAACGCTAGCGAAGGAGTGAGCCATGACGAGAGGTCCATTCTGGCTGATAGTGATCGTTGCGGTAGTGCTCGCCGTCTTGGGCGGCAGGGCCATTTCCGCGCAGGACAAGTACACTGTGCAAGTGCCGAGCGGGCTCGCGTTCTCCGAGTTCAGGGGATACGAAGACTGGCAGACTGTCTCCGTCAGTCAGACCGAGGCGTGCTCGCCGTGATCCTCGCCAATCCTGTGATGATCGACGCCTACCGGGCCGGCGTTCCCGGCAACGGCAAGCCTTTCCCCGACGGCTCCAAGATGGCGAAGATCCATTGGAAGCCGAAAAAGAGTGCGGAGGCCCCCGATCCGACGACGAGGGTGCCGGGCACCCTGCATGACGTTGACTTCATGGTGAGGGACAGCAAGAGGTTCGCGGACAGCGGCGGATTGGGGATGGGCCGCGTTTAACTATGACGCCGCGTCCGACACGTTCACGCCCGCCACCTTAGCTGACCAGCCGCCGCAGGCGAACGACGCCAAGTGCGGGTTCGCGTGCCATACGATAGTGAAGGCAAAGGATTACGTTTTCACGGCGTACCCGAAGAGGTGAACTGGGATCGTCATGTCGGTTTCGACGATGCTTCCGCCAGGGTCGCGCCACCAGCCGGGACGAACTGCTCGACGATGTCCGCTATTGGCACTTAGCTGGCATCGTCACGACTCGGCGGTCGGCCTCTTCACCACTTATCCCCGCGCGCCGTGCCTCGCTTACACTTGCGCTCATCTCTTCCCCGCGAGGGATGCGTGACCGGGACCGTCCCGCCACGTGGGGAAGGGTGCGGCGCCTGAGGAGAACCGCGAAGGCGGGCTGGGCCTCATCTGAGAAAGAGTGGCTCTAGCGCTGCGCGGCCGGTGTAACGGACCACCTCAGGGGCTCGTCTGCCCCCGCCCGGGTTGGAAAGCCCGGGTCCATCTCTGCCGGCGCGTCATACGCGGCCCGCGGAAGAGGCGGTAAGCGAGGGGAAGGGGCTCAACATATCGCCGCGCGCGGGGCGCCTGAAGGCTGCCCTGAAACTGCAGTCGGACGCGGCCCTCGGGCGCTCCGCGCTTCCTCATCCCTCGCGCACGCTGCGCGGCGAGCGCAGTCGTTGTCATGCCCGCGAAGGCGGGCATCCAGTAGTCACAGGTGGCGCGAAGCCATTAGGTGCTGTGGTTACTGGATCGCCCGGGCAAGCCGGGCGATGACAAGGAGAGGGCTCGGCCTTATAGGGAAGCCTCAATCTCAAGACTCGTAGGACTTAGCCCTTGCTCGACATCAAATGGATCCGCGAGAACCAGGACGCCTTCGTCGCGGCGCTGACAGAACCGCGGCGCGCGATGCGCCAGGGGAGACGTTGAATCGAATTCTGAGCCTGGACGAGCAACGCCGCGCGACGATTCAGAAATTGCAGGAGGCGCAGGCCCGCCGCAACGCCGCCTCGAAAGAGATCGGCAAGGCCAAGGCGAGCAAGGACGAAGCGGACCGCCAAGCGGCCTGATGGACGAGGTCGCCGCGCTCAAAAGCTCAATCCAGGAGGGCGAGGCCGGCTGAGAAGCGAGCTCGATGACGAAGCTGCGCAAACTTGCTCGCAGGCCATCCCCAACACGCCGGCGGACGACGTTCCGGTCGGGCCGGACGAGACGGCCAATGTCGAGCTGCGCAAGGTGGGCACGCCACGCAAATTCGACGTTCCAGCCCAAGCAGCATTTCGAGCTCGGCGAAGCGCTCGGCCTCATGGACTTCGAGACCGCGGCGAAGCTCTCAGGCTCGCGCTTCGTGGTGCTGAAGGGACGCGCTCGCGCGTCTCGAGCGGGCGCTCGTCCCAGTTCATGCTCGACCTGCACACGATCCGAGCACGGCTACACCGAGATCAACCCGCCGCTGCTCGTCGCGTGACGACACGATGTTCGGCACTGCGCAATTGCCGAAGTTTGAGGAAGATCAGTTCCCAACGCTTGCGGTCGGATCAGCTGAGATTGGCAGCCCGAAGCTTGTATGCAACGGGAAGCCAGGATCTGGCACTCTCAGACTGTGTGCCGCAAGATCGAGCCGGATTGAGCGACATGAAGAGTGCCGTCGACTCAGTCAGAATGGCACTGGGAAAGTGGGTTCGATCCGCAAAGCATGGACCATTCGTGGCGATGCAGCGTTGGCGAAATTTCGTCGAGATGCTTGGCGAACCAAGAGTCTACGCATGTGGCTCATCCCAACCGCCGAAGTGCCACTCACCAATCTCGTGCGCGAAGACATCACCGACGAGGCCAAGCTTCCGATGCGCGTCACCGCCGGCACGCCGTGCTTCCGCGCCGAAGCGGGCGCCGCCGGCAAGGACACGCGCGGCATGATCCGCCAGCACCAGTTCTCCAAGGTCGAGCTCGTCTCCATCACCACGCCGGAGCAGATCAGGGACGAGCACGAGCGCATGACCAGCCTGCGCCGAGGAGGTGCTGAAGCGGCTCGAGCTTCACTTATCGCGTGGTGGTGCTGTCGCACCGGCGACATGGGCTTCGCCGCGCAGAAGACCTACGACATCGAGGTCTGGCTGCCCGGGCAGGGCGCTTATCGCGAGATCTCCTCCTGCTCCAACTGCGGCGACTTCAGGCCCGGCGCATGAATGCGCGCTACCGGCCGCAAGGCGCCAAGGAGCACGCGCTTCGTGCACACGCTGAACGGCTCCGGCGTCGCGGTCGGCCGCGCGCTGATCGCGGTGATGGAGAACTACCAGGAGGAAGACGGCTCGATCCGCATCCCCGACGCGCTCAAGCCCTACATGGGCGGCCTCGCCAAAGATCGAGCGCGCTGCTGCAATGCGCGTCCTGATCACCAATGACGACGGCATCGAGGCGCCTGGCCTCGACGTGCTCGAGCACATCGCCAGCGCGGTGAGCAAAGAGGTCTGGGTGGTGGCGCCGGAGACCGATCAGTCCGGCGCCTCGCACTCGTCTGACGCTCGCCGAGCCCTTGCGCATGCGCGAGCTCGGCAAGCAGCGCTACGCGGTGAAGGGCACGCCGACCGACTGCGTCATCATGGGCGTGCGCTTCCTGCTCAAGGACAAGCCGCCGGACCTCGTGCTCTCCGGCGTCAATCGCGGCCAGAACCTCGCCGACGACGTGAATTATTCCGGCACCGTCGCCGGCGCCATCGAAGGCGTGCTGCTCGGCGTGCCGTCGATCGCGCTCAGCCTCGCCATCGGCAACTACGAGACCGGCAAGCCCATTCTGGGACACGCCCATGCGCCATGGCGGCGGAGCTGCTCGGCAAGCTGCTCGAGGCGGGCTGGCCGAGGGCGTGGTGCTCAACGTCAATTTTCCGGATTGCCAGCCCGATGCCGTCAAGGGCATGGCGGTGACCTCGCAGGCCAGCGCCACCCGGACCTCCTCCGCATCGAGGACCGGCTCGATACCCGCGGCAAGCCCTATTACTGGGTCGGCATCGAGCGCCGCAAATCCAAGCCGCCGAAGGGCACCGACCTCTGGGCGGTGCAGTCCGGACCGCATCTCGGTGACGCCGCCACCTCGACTTCACCGACGATGAGACGCGCGAGACGCTCGCCGCGACGCTCGGCAGAATAGGCCTTTCGCTCGCTGACAGAGGAGTTCAGTATCGCTGCATACTCTGATGAATCGCCTCGGGGATCGCTCGCCATGGCGAGTGAGCCGGACCAGATCGGCCTGATCATGCAGCTCAGGCGCCGCGGCATCCGCGATACGCGGGTGCTGCGCGCCATCGAGCAGGTGCCGCGCGAGCTGTTCGTCGACCCTGCCTTTGCCGACCACGCTTATCAGGACATCGCGCTCCCCATCGACTGCGGGCAGACCATCTCCCAGCCTTATGTCGTCGCCTTCATGACCGAGAAGCTCGATCTCGACGACAACCACAGAGGTGCTGGAGATCGGCACCGGCTCAGGCTACCAGGCTGCGGTGCTGTCGCATCTCTGCCGCCATGTCTTCACCGTGGAGCGCTGGCGCGAGCTGCAAAAGCGGCCGACCGCCGCTTTGCCAAGCTCGGCATCGCCAATGTCACCACCATTATCGGCGACGGGTGGATCGGCTGGCCGCCTCAGGCGCCTATGACCGCATCATCGTGACCGCGGCGGCGCTCCGAAGCCGCCGCGGGCTCTGATCGATCCAGTTGAAGCCGGGCGGCAGCATGATCATTCCGCTGGGCTCGACCCGCGACACCCAATCGCTGGTGGAGATCGACAAGACCGAGACGGGGATCGCCAAGAAGCCTTTGCTTCCGGTCCGCTTCGTGCCGTTGCTGCACGGCCAGGGTGAAGCCGGAGGAGCGGTCGTAACGCGCCGGCTTAAGCCGGTTGCTTCTTTTCGCTCAGACCGGGAACATCATTAAAAGCTTGTTTACCGTTCGCGCGCTTAACTCGGGCTCTCGGTCTGTATGCGTTCGAGGGGTACGGGGGTATGCAAGCGCGCGTGTCTTGGTCAGTTGTTGGCCGTTGCGCTCTATTGTCCACAGCCGTTGTCGGCATTGACGCTTCTCGGCGGCTGCAGCTCCGGCGCCTCTCGTTTCGACTTTCCTTCCTTCGGCCTGACGCGCTCGGAAACGACGACGCCGCTCGCCGATCCGAACGCCACCGCCTCGCTTCCTCCGGTTCACGCAGGGATCGGTCTATGCGCAGGGCGGTTCATACTCCCGCTCGAGCCTGCCGCCGGTATCGCAGCCCTATAATCAGGCGACGCCCGCCGCCTATTCGCCGGCCGCCGCGAACCTGAAGCCTGAGAGGGCCGCCTATGTGCCGCCTTCGCCTGCGCCGCGGTCGAACCTCGCCAAGGTCCGCGCCGCGACAGGTCCCGGAGCGGCGGGAGAGACCTACAAAGGTGCAGGCTGGCGATACGCCGCGGAGCATCGCGCAGAAGACTGGCGTGAGCGAGCGGGCGCTGGTCGAACGTAACAAGCTCGACCCGACCCGCCTCAGGGATCGGGCAAACGCTATACCTGCCGAAAGGCGGCAAGGCTCCGGTTGCGCCGCGGGCGGTGGCAGCGAATGAGAGCAAGCCCGCGCCTGCGCCCGACGTCCGCGTGGTGAAGACCACCGCGATCCCGGCGCCTGGCGAGCGAGGAAACCTCAACCTGCCCCGAAGCCTCAAGCAGCACCCGCGGTGGCAAGCTCGGACGAGGTGATCGGCGGCCAGAACCCGCAAGTGGCAAGCACACAGCAGCTTCCGGCGCCTGAGCCGATGTCGGGCAACAGCTTCCGCTGGCCGGTGCAGGGGCGCATCATCTCCGAGTTCGGCACCAAGCCCGACGGCGGCCACAATGACGGCATCAACGTCGCCGTTCCGCTCGGCACCTCGGTGAAGGCGGCGGAGAACGGCGTCGTCGCCTATGCCGGCGACGAGCTGAAAGGCTACGGCAATCTCGTGCTCGATCCGGCATTCGAACAATTGGGTGTCGGCCTACGCCCACAATGACGAGATCCTGGTCAAGCGCGGCGATCAGGTCCGCCGCGGCCAGGTCATCGCCAAGGCCGGTCGCACCGGTCAGGTCAATCAGCCGCAGCTTCACTTCGAGCTGCGCAAGGGCTCGCGCCCGGTCGACCCGACCAAGTTCATGACGCACGCAACGGCGGACGCCGACTAGCTTTAGCTGCCGCCATCAAGACGCACGCTCAAGCGTCCGGCCACATCCTGAATGTATTGAAAGGCGACGCGGCCCGAGCGCGCGCCGCGGCCAAGCGCCCAGGCGAGCGCCTCGCGCGTCAGCGCCTCGTCGGCGATGGGCAAGCGGTAATGCTCGGCGTAGCCCCGCACCATCTCGAGATAGTCGTCCTGGCTGCAATTGTGGAAGCCGATCCACAGGCCGAAACGGTCTGAGAGCGACACGGTCTCATCGACCGCCTTCCGACGGATTGATGGCGGTGGAGCGCTCGTTCTCCAGCATCTCCCGCGGCATGAGATGCCGCCGGTTCGAGGTCGCGTAGAACAGACACGTGCTCGGGCCGCCCTTCGATGCCGCCTTCGAGCACCGCCTTCAGCGATTTGTAGGAGGTGTCGCGCGCCTCGAAGGACAGGTCGTCGCAGAACAGGATGAAGCGCTTGCCCTTGGTGCTCGCGGAGATGCGCAAGGCAACGCGGCAGCGTAGCCGATGTCCTCGCGATGGATCTCGACGAGCTTCAGAGCGCCGGCTTGCGACGTCGCCTCGCGGCTGACCGCCGCATGCACCGCCTTGACGAGGGAGCTCTTGCCGGTGCCGCGGGCGCCCCACAAGCAGCGCATTGTTGGCGGGAAGGCCGCGCGCGAAGCGGACGGTGTTGGCGTAGAGCGCATCGCGCATGCGGTCGATGCCCTTGAGCAGCGAGAGCGGCACGCGGTTGACGTTTGCGACCGGCAGAAAGGCCTCAGGCTCGGCCTGCCAGATGAAGGCTTCAGCCTTGTCGAAGTCGGGCTTGCGCGGCGGCAGCGGCGCCAAGCCGCTCCAACGCCCTGGCAATCCGCTCGACAAGGCCCCCAATTGGTTCCTGGAAGTTCATGGCCCTTCGTTTAAGGCTCTTGCCGCCCCGTTGCAAAGCCGAGGCGGGCCGCTATAGTCGCGGCACTTTCGTTCGCCAATCCGCCAAAAATGGACGGTAAGAGCCTTGAAAGGCCGAGGGCGGCCAGCTTTAAGCCAAGCCGAGGACAGGAGCAATGATCGACGCCGTTTACGCTCAAGCAGCCCCAAGCGCATTCGACGCCCTGAATAGCCTGATCGTTCCGACCGTGCTAATCATCGGCATCATGTATTTCCTGATGATCCGGCCGCAGCAGAAGCGGCTGAAGGATCATCAGGCGATGATCGCCGCGATCAGGCGCGGCGATACCGTGGTCACCTCGGGAGGCATCCTCGGCAAGGTGACCAAGGTCGACGACCAGGAGTTGCAGGTCGAGATCGCCGACGGGGTCCGCGTCAAGGTTGTGCGCGGGACGGTCTCCGAGGTCCGCGGCAAGGGAGAGGCTCAAGCCGGCGCCAAAGCCGAAGGCGGCGGCGACGGAAGGTGACAAGGTGAGTTTCGCTCGGGTCTAAGCGCTTAAGCCCCGAAAAGTCCAATCTGGAGTCGATAAGCGGCAATGCTGCATTTTCCCCAATGGAAGGTGATTCTGGTGTTCGGCGTCGTTCTTCGCCGGCATCATCTTTGCTCTTCCCAATCTGTTTCCGCGCGCACCATGGAGACCATGCCGGGCTGGATTCCGCACCATCAGGTCAATCTCGGTCTCGATCTGCAAGGCGGCGCCCATCTCCTCTATCAGCTCGACGAGAACGGAGATGATCGAGGATTGGCTCAACAAGCTGCGCGACGAGGTGCGCGAAACGCTGCGCAAGGATCGCATCTCCTACACCGACCTGACGCAAAACGTAACGGCGCGAACGGTGTCGGTGAAGATCCGCGAGGCCGCCGACTTCGACAAGGCGCTATGAAGATCTGCGCAAGCTGGCCCAGCCGGTTGGCGGGTCGTTCGGCCTCTCTGGCGCCAACAATCTCGATGTCAGCCAGCAATGGCGACGACTGGCATCCTGCTGAAAGTGACCGACGCCGGCCTGACCCAGCGCATGAACTCGGCCATCCAGGCCTCGATCGAGACCATCCGCCGCCGCGTCGACGCCTTTCGGCACCACCGAGCCGAGCATCCAGCGCCAGGGCCGCAACCGCGTGCTCGTGCAGGTTCCCGGCATCAGCGACGTCGAGCGGCTGAAGAAGCTCATCGGCGAGACCGGCAAGCTCGAATTCAGGATGGTCGATCCGGCGCCAATGCGCAACAGGTGGTGGAGACCAAGCAGGTTCCCATCGACGATGAGCTCGCTCTACATCCAGGACACCCCGCCCGTTCCCTACGTGATTAAGAAGCAGGTGCTGGTGAGCGGCGAGAACCTCGTCGACTCGCAGCCCGGCTTCGACCAGCGCACCAACGAGCCGATCGTGACCTTCCGCTTCGACGCCACCGGCGCCAAGCGCTTCGCCAGGGCGACGCAGGAGAATGTAGGCCTGCCCTTCGCCATCATCCTCGACGGCAAGGTGGTTTCGGCGCCGGTCATTCGCGAGAGCCGATCCTCGGCGGTTCCGGGCAGATCAGCGGCCACTTCACCGTGCCGCGAGGCAAGCGACCTCGCCGTGACCGCTGCGGTCAGGCGCGCTTCCCGCCAAGCTCACCGTGATCGAGGAGCGTACCGTCGGCGCAAGCCTCGGCGCCGACTCGATCGCCTCCGGCACGAAGGCCGACGCTGCTTGGGCTGCTGCTCGTCGTGATCTTCATGTTTGCCGCCTACGGGCTGTTCGGCCTGTTCGCCAACATCGCGCTGGTCGGTCAACATCGCGCTCATCTTCGGCGTCCTCTCTCTGATCGGCTCGACGCTGACGCTGCCCGGCATCGCCGGCATCGTGCTCACCATGGGCATTGCGGTCGACGCCAACGTGCTCATCAACGAGCGCATCCGCGAGGAGATACGCTCCGGCAAGTCGCCGGTCGCCTCCATCGAGGCCGGCTATCAGCGGGCCATGACCACGATCATCGATTCCAACATGACCACGCTGATCTCGACGCTGGTGCTGTTCTGGCTGGGCTCTGGGCGCGGTGCGCGGATTTGCCGTGACCCTCACCATCGGCATTCTCGCCTCCATGTTCACCGCCGTGACCCTGACGCGGCTCATGGTGTCCTATTGGCTGCGCTGGACGCGGCCCGCCCTGATCCCGATCTAGGAAAAACGCCGCCATGTTCACAGGCATTCATTTCATCCCCGCCGACACGAAGATCGGCTTCGTCGGACGCTGACGCACCATCAGTTGGGTGGTTTCGGCCTGCTGACCGTGGTGCCGCTTCTGCTCGTTGGAAGGTCGGCCTGAACTTCGGCATCGACTTTCAGGGCGGCACGCTGATCGAGATTCAGACCAAGGAGAGCGTCGCCGATCTTGCCGACATTCGCGCCAAGGTGCATGGGCTCAATCTCGGCGAGGTGCAGATCCAGGAATTCGGCGCGCCGAACGACGTGCTGATCCGCGTCGCCGCCCAGCCGACCGAGCAGGAGCAGCAGGCGTCCATCGCCAAGGTCAAGCAGGTGCTCGGCGACCAGGTCGAATATCGCCGCATCGAGGTGGTCGGGACCCACGATCTCCGAGCGAGCTGATCGCCGGCGGCACCGTCGCCGTGGTCGTCGCCATGATCGCCATTCTGATGTACATCTGGTTCAGGTTCGAATGGCAGTTCGCGGTCGCGCGCCATCGCCTCGCTGGTCCATGACGTGACCGGCACCATCGGGCTCTATTCGTCGCTCCAGCTCGAGTTCAACCTGTCGAGCATCGCCGCGATCCTCACCATCATCGGCTATTCGCTCAACGACAAGGTCGTGATCTTCGACCGGATCCGCGAGAACTTGCGCAAATACAAGAAGATGCCGCTCACCGAGCTGCTCGACCTGTCGATCAACGAGACGCTGTCGCGCACGGTGCTTGACCCACGTGACCACGTTCCTCGCCATGATGCCGTTCGTGCTCGTCGGCGGCGAGGCGATCTTCGGCTTCGCGCTCGCCATGGTGTGGGGCATCGTCATCGGCGCCTACTCGTCGATCTATGTTGCCGCGCCGTTGCAGCTGATCCTCGGCGTCAGGCGCGACGGCGGCATGGCCAGCGCGCCCGCCAGGGCGAAGAGCGCAAGCCCGGGCGCGCGCTTGAGCGAGGCTGCGCCCGGTCCCTGATCGAGACGACGTCGGAAAGGCCCGGCTTGCAGGGTCAGGCGGATCGAGACGCTGCCGTCCGGCACCATCGCCCGCGATGGCGGCCTCGATCGCTACGCAAGCGCGCTGTTCGCGTCCGGCGCCTGCCGCGAGCATCTGTTTGCCCTCTACGCCTTCAATGTCGAGCTCGCCCGCATCGGCGAGCAGGTGAGCGAGCCGCAGCTTGGCGAAATTCGCCTTCAGTGGTGGCGCGATGCGCTCGATCGCGCCTGCGCAGGCGAAACGACCGGCCACCCGGTTGCCGATGCCATCGGACTTGCGGTTCGGGAGTGCGACCTGTCGCGCCGAAGCCTCGCCGATTTGATCGACGCGAGGCGCTTTGACGTTTCGGTGAGAGTCATGCCCGACACGCGCGGCGCTCGACGACTATCTCGCCAAGACCGCGGGCGCGCTGTTCAAGCTCGCTTGCGAGATCGGCATGGCTGGAGGCCGGGCAGCGGAGCCTCGCGCGCTGGAGCAGGCCGTCAGAGCCGCCGGCATCGCCTATGGCCTGACCGGGCTGATGCGCGCTCTGCCGGTTCATGTGAGGCGGCGACGCGTCGATATCCCGGCGGATGGCCTGCTCCGTCATGGCACCTCGCCGGCGCAACTTCTGGCCGGAGAGGGGAGCGAGGGACTGACCGAGCTCTGGCGGATTTGCGGGAGACGGCGCGGGCCGCGCTCAAGTCGGCGCACGCAACATTTGGCGGAGCTTCCGCCCACAGCGCGACAGGCGTTCCTGCCGCTCGCGCTGGTCGATCCTTACCTCTCACGCCTTGCAGAAGGTCGATCCGCTGCGGCAGGTCGCCGACATCAACCCGCTCTACCGGTTTTGGCGGCTGGGAACTGGCGGTTCCGCTCCTCGGCGTGAGCAGCGCCTACTCCGCGGCGATCGAGGCGCCGCCCGCGAGCCACCGCTCGAGATCGGCGAGCGCGCGCGTGGCGAGCGCATGCTTGCGCGCCAGCGTCTTGCTGCCGCGCTCGGCCTTTACCTTTGGCGGCGGGGCGGAGAGGGAGGGAACAGACCGAAATTGACGTTCATCGGCTGGAAGCTGCGCGAGGCCCCGTCGCCTCCGCTCGCCGAGGTGCCCGCCGGTGATGTGATTGAGGAGCGCGCCGAGCGCAGTGGTGGGCGGCGGCAGCGAGACTGACGCGCCGAGGCGTTCGGCGGCGGCAAAGCGGCCGGCAAGCAGCCCGATCGCGGCGCGACTCCACATAGCCCTCGACCCCGGTGATCTGTCCGGCAAAGCGCAGCCGCGGCGTCGGCTTTCAGCCGCAAGCTCGGCATCGAGCAGCACCGGGCTGTTGAGGAAGGTGTTGCGATGCAGCCCGCCGAGCCGCGCGAACTCGGCCTGCTCGAGCCCAGGGATGGTGCGGAAGATGCGCACCTGCTCGGCATGCTTGAGCTTGGTCTGGAACCCGACCATGTTCCACAAGCTGCCGAGCGCATTGTCCTGCCTGCAGCTGCACCACCGCGTAAGGCCGACGCCGGACGATGCGGGTTGGTCGAGCCCGACCGGCTTCATCGGGCCGTAGGCGCAGCGTCTCGCGTCCGCGCTCGGCCATCACCTCGATGGGCAGGCAGCCCTCGAAATAGGGCGTCGATGCTTCCCACTCCTTGAACGCGGTCTTCTCGCCTGCAGATCAACGCGTCGATGAAGGCGTCATATTGAGCTTTGTCGAGCGGGCAGTTGATGTAGTCGGCGGTCGCCGCCGCCGGGACCTTCCTTGTCGTAGCGCGACTGCAGCCAGCACACGCTCATGTCGATCGTATCGCGATGCACGATCGGGGCGATGGCGTCGAAGAAAGCGAGCTCGGCCTCGCCGGTCAGCGACTGCACGGCTTGCGCCAGAGCTGGCGAGGTGAGGGGCCTGTCGCCACGATGACGCTGTCCCAGCCGGCGGGGGCAGGGCGCCGATCTCTTCGCGCACGATGCCGACCAGCGGCTCATCTTCGAGCCGCGCGGGTCACCTCGCCGGCAAAGCCTTCGCGGTCGACGGCGAGCGCGCCTCCCGCCGGCAGCTTGTGGCTGTCGGCGGCGGCCATGATCAGAGAGCCGGCCCGCCGCATTTCCTCGTGCAACAGGCCGACGGCATTGCTCGCCCAATCGTCTGAGCGGAAGGAGTTGGAGCAGACGAGCTCGGCAAAGGCGCCGGTCTGGTGCGCCTCGGTCCGGCGCAGCGGGCGCATCTCGTGCAGCATGACCGGCACGCCGGCGGCGCGCGAGCTGCCAGGCGGCCTCGCTGCCCGGCAAGACCGCCGCCGACGACATGCACCGGTTTGTACTATGGCCGCTAGCTAGCCCCCAAACGGCGCTGTTTCAAGCCGTGCAGGCTCTTCGGAGGATTTGGCCGAATTCCGGGGCTCTGACGTCGCCACTGTTGCCCCAATGTGACAGAGGCCGGAAAACTGCTCAAGACGCAGGCCACGCCCTGCCTGGCGCCCGGGGCGAATGATACAACAACTGTCCAAGGAATCGAATTTCGGCCGGTTTTTCAATGCGACAGGTGGCGCGTTCTCGTCAGCCTGGTTCTCGCGGCGGTTAGCGTCGCCGCGTGTACCTATGATCGTGGCGACGGCCCGCCGCAAGTTCACTTTTGCCGAGTTCAGAGTGGCGCCGCCCGAAGGCAATTCGGTCGAAGTCTGCCACGCTTATACCTGCCAGATGAAGACCACCTTCTACTTCCGTCCCAAGGACATCCAGGTACATCGCTGCGGTGATGTGCAAGACGAAGAAGGGCGACACGCCCCTTCCAAGAGCGCCGCGCCATCGCCTATGCCATCGCCATGATCGAGACCAAGGTTGGCGCCAAGCTCGGCATCAAGGACAGGGCCGGCATGGAATTCGGAGGCACCGGCGATCCAACCCAGGAGGATTGCGTTGACGAGGCGACCAACACCACGCAGCTTATCTCCTCGTCCTGCAATCGCATGGGCTCTTGAAGTACCACACGGTTGGGATCCCCATGACCAAGGGGGACCTGTTGAAGGCGACGTTGCAGGGGGACCCGGTGAAATATTGGCCGCATTGGACCGCGGTGATCCAGGAGAAGAAGACCGGCCAGAGGTTCGCCGTCGATTCCTGGATCTACGCGCAATGGCGAGAACCCGGCCGTGGTCGAGGTCGAGAAGTGGTACATCAAGGACATCGACAATCTGCCTAAGGCCACCAATTAGCTGCCCATTCTGGCAGGCGCCCCTGTCGTGAATTTGGGCAAAAAATATGAAATAATGTTCAAAATGGGACGCATTTCTGACTATGCTTTAGTCGGAGGCCGAATCAAATCTTGGCGTAAAAATAGGCTTCCGCTCCATAGAGCCGGTGGACCGCCGGCAGCGCGGATATCCACCCGCTCTCCAACCAGCAAAGGGGGTGAGATGTCCTTGAATACAGCCTTAGCTATCAGCCTTGGCGTACTGGGTGCCGTCGCGACCTGGCTCTTCCTTGGGCCGCTCGGCGGCATGCTTGCAATCTGGGCGGCCTTCATCGCCTGGGGTTGCTACTATCATTCCGGTGGTAAGGAGACCGGTCTGCAATCCACGATCGTGTGCACCGCAGCCGGTGCCATCGTCGCCGGCATCACCTTGACAGTGGCGGGAATGAGCCTCGGTCTGCCGGAGTCATGTGGACAGCCATTTGCGTGGGCCTCGGCGTGGCGGCGATGGTGCTGCTCGCCAATGTCCCGCTGTTCGCGAGCATTCCGGCGCGAGGTCTATGGCTTTGCCTCTACCGTCGCCTACGCCATGCTCAAAGGCGGAAGCGTGACGGCGGCCTCGATGGAAAACCCGGTTGCCGTCATCATCCTTTCGATGATCATCGGCGCGGTCTTCGGCTATGTGTCGGAGAAAGTTGCCGGCATGCTTGTGGGCGCCGGCGACCATCGGGCGGCGGCAAAGGCTTAGCGCGCCGCGAGAGATACGCTCGCGCGAACACGCTCCGCGAGCGGGACCGTTATTAGCGGCCCCGCCCGCTTCTGCGCTTTGTAATGACGGCGTGACGTAGCAAGAAACGTCACGCCGTTTCTGTCAGTCTCTTCGCGGATCAAGCACGAAGGAGCGATCTGCATGAACGGACCGTACAATTACGGCGCGGAAGGCGTGAAATATGGCGTGAGCTTCGGTACCGCGCTCGCCATCGCTATCTCCTACACCAACAATCATTCGATCCTGTGGGCCATCATCCACGGGATCTTCAGCTGGCTCTACGTGATCTATTTCGCCCTGTTGAAATAGGCAAACCTGAGCCGAGGCGTCAGGAAAGCCGCGCCACGCGGCTTTCTTCATTTACTCAATTGGGCCGACTAATGATGACGAGTGTCGTGACGGCGTGAGCCGCCAATTTGTGCAACCGCCGTCGTTCATCTTATCGTTCTTAACCTCCGCAATAGTCCGTTGTGGTTACCGGCGCGTGCCCGAGTCATGTTGGCAACACACCGTTTGCCACAGCAACAAACCTTTACCGGCACGCTCTTGCACACGACCCGATGCTGGCGCAAGGTCGTGCGGCTTCAATCCAAGTGTGGGGTGACGTCTCCATGTCCTCTGTCGTTGTTGGTTGACTGGCAGATGTCCCGATCGGAGGAGACCGCGCGCGGCTCATCGCCCATCTTGAGCGGCTCGCCGAGGTCAGCGACAGCTACCTGCGCACGAGGCTTCCCAAACCCGTCCTCGACACCGCCGGCGCCTTGCCGGGGCAAGGTGCGTCGCGCCTCGCGCCAATATCGAGCACATCGACCGCACGCTCTCCGGCCAGATCGTGATCTCGAAGCCAGGATCGTGCCCGATCAGAATACTTTTCTCGCTGCAGCAAACGAGGCCGAGCTGCCGGCAATCGACCATCCTGAAATCGAACGCGCCTCGATCACCTGGCTAAAAGCGCGCGGCTCAGCGGCATCGATTTCCGGCTGTACGATCCGAACCAGCTCAATCCCGACGCCGACCGGCTGAGCTTCGTCTTCCTCGAGACGGAGGCCGCGCCCTTCCTTGACGGCAGGCTCGTTCAGGTCGACCGCCGGAAGCGACCACGGAGCAGAGATCATCCGCGAGGCGAGCTTCTATCTCCGCGGTCCGGACCTCCATTTGCACAGCTATCTCGATGATTGGATCGATCTCTTGTTCTCCTGGGTGAAATACTTCTTCGTCGGCGATTTATGGTGGCGCCGCTTCGAGGAGATGCAAGGTTACGAAGACTATCGGGAGGTGTTCTCCGACGTGCAGAACACCATGGGCACGGAGCGCGCCGAGCAGGCGACCTTCGATGCGATCCTCGCCACGTTCACTCAGCACGCCGAGCATTGAGCGGCAAAGCCGCGGCCGGCGGCGGCAGGTGATCGGTTCGTTCGGCGCATCGCGCGCCGCTATTGCGGGATTACCCAGTTCGACCCGTCGGCCTGCGCCACTTCCGTCCGGCAGAGCGTGACATCCTGGCTCTGGGACTGCCCGTTCTTGCTGACGCTCTGGGGTCACCTCGCGACAGGTGGTGCCGTCAGGCTTCTGGTAAGGCTCGGATTTGGGCACGACCCAGCCTGACGCGGTGACGGTGTTGGTCGCGGGATCCGTACGCTTCCATTGCACTTTCTTCGGTGGGGCGCTCTTCACCACCGGCTGCTCAGCCGCCATCTCGCTGGCGAGCGCGAGTTGACGCCGCTCTTCCTCGTCGAGCGACCGGCCGATGGCGCTGCCGACGAGACCTCCCGCCACGGCGCCCATCACCGCGCCGCCGACCGGATTGAAGCCTGCGTTTCTGGCGATAAGGCCGCCGGTGATGCCTCCGGCCACGGCGCCTATCCCGGTCCCCGCCTGCTGGCGGAGCCTGGCGCGCCGCAACCGGCAACCGGCAACCAGCTGACGACGATGATAGCGACCAAAGCTCCAATCCAGGATCGCGATGTCATCATGACCACACCCCGATTATGGTGGAGCCTCACTGGAAAATGCCGCGGCGATTGCGCCGCGCTTCATCCGCAGCCTGCCGATATTGCGGCGTTGCGTCCGGCGGCGTGACGCGCCGCGCCGTTGGTCAGCGCGGCGAGCCCAAGATCGACATTGCTCACGAAACAAATGTAACGCTCGCTGATCGGCTCAGCAGCGGATCTGCGAGCCCCTGCTCTTCGATGAACTTCGCAAGCTGGTCGCGATAGGGCGAGCCGAGCCCCTTGATGCCGGCAAGCTCGACGGTCTCGCCCTGGATCTTGAGCGTGCCGGTGTCGATGACCTGCTCCACCGTGCCGGTCAACGCCACGGGTTGCGGCTCCGGCGGCAGCGGCATCGGCTCCGGCGCGGTCGCCGCCTCAGGCGCCTGCTCCGGCGGGATCTCGATCGGAGGCATTGGCGCGGCTCGCGGCTTCGGCGCCACCGCCGCCATCGTCACCTGCGTCTCGTTGGCCGGAGCGGGGATGCTCGACACCGCCTCGGCGTCGACGGCGGACGCCTCGCGTGCGGCGGGCGCTTGATCCGGCGCTTTGGCCTGATCCGGACCTGCCATCGTCTTGATCTGTTCGGAGATGTAACCGCCTGACCACGTTGGCGACGATGTCCGTGATGAGGACGCCGCCAATGCTCACGACCGAGACGATCCCGCCCATTTCCAGCGTTGATCAGAGGACATGCAAAATCGGTCGAGCGACCCCTCAGCCGATGACGGACTTAACAAAACCCTAACACGAAGTCGGAACGCTGAGAACATGGCGGGGAACATGGCGGGATTTGGGCTTCGTGGCCTGCAGCTTGAATTTGCGCGTTGAAAAGCCGGAAATCGGCTCCCTTCGCCCACCTCGCCACCGCGGCACGGCAACTGCTTTGCCCGCTTCATGCCCCCGCCATCATTCTTCGCGTGCAAAACCGAGGCTAACAGGAAGTCAAGGGAGGACCGGGAATGGCCAAGCTCACGCTCTATCATGCCTCGCCGTCGCGCTCGTCGATCGTGCGCTGGATGCTCGAAGAGATCGGCGAGCCCTACGACATCCAGTCTGCTGCGCCTGATGCAGGGCGATCAGGCGCAAGCCCGACTATCTCGCCGTCAACCCCATGGGCAAGGTGCCGGCGCTGAAGCATGGCGACGTGGTCGTCACCGAGGCGGCTGCCATCTGCACCTACCTCGCCGACGCCTTTCCGCAAGCGCGCCTGAACGTGCCGATCGGCGATCCGCGCCGCGGCCTCTATCTCAAATGGCTGTTCTTCGGCCCTGGCTGCGTCGAGCCGGCGATCACCGACCGTGCCTTTCCGCGCAAGGAGGAGCCGCGCGCGCGCCATGCTCGGCTATGGCGATTTCGACACGGTGATGAACGTGCTGGCCAACGCCGTCGGCAAAGGCCCTCACCTCATGGGCGAGCAGTTCACCGCCGCCGACGTGGTCATCGGCTCTGACGCTCCGCTGGGGCATGATGTTCAATCTCCTGCCCAAGCGGCCCGAGTTCGTCGATTACGTCGCGCGGCTTGAGACGCGTCCGGCGCTCAGTCGCACGCGACCGACGCTCGACCAGGAGCTCGCCGCGGCATGAGGCCCTAAAAGATCGGCAAAGTTTCAGTCTAATCCGCCGCGGCGTTGTCACCGATCGGTAACCGCCCTTCGTGCTATGGTGGGTGAGGTCCGCCTCGAGCCGCATGAAGGAGCGGTCTATGGTTTCGCAAGAATCCGGTCGTTGATCCTAGAATCTCAAACGCGGAGAGGTGTTGGGGCGAGACCGACGCCGCCGTGCATTGGGCCGGCGCCTTCGCCGTCCATGGCGGGCATGGCGCCACGGCGTCCTCGACCATCGTCTATGAGATCGAGCCCGGCAAGCGGCTCGGCTGGCACACCGACGCGACGGAAGAGACCCAGTACATCATCGCAGGGCAGGGGCAAGCTCTGTATCTGGAAGACGGGTCCACTTTGGCCGGTCGGGCCGGGCAGCGCTGTTCGTGCCGCCGACGCCGATGCGCCACGACGTCGAAAACACCGGCAAGGAAGACGCTTCGCGCCGTCGCATTCTTCGCCGCGGCGATGTTCACGCAGGACTTCGACCAGGTGATGCTGCCGCCGAAGAGCCACTATCCTCGGCACGCCAAACCGCGAGGGCTAACGCGCCGACTTTGCGGGCTCGCGGTGGAAGAGCTTGCGCAGCTCGTCCTTCGCTTGTCCAGCCTGCGCGTCGGTCGGCAATTGAAAGATGCTTGCCGGCGCGGTTGATGTAGAAGTGTGAGCATCGACATCGCCGAGCGATAGGGGTCCGACTTGCGGCGGTGACTTGTTCGGCGGAGCGCTTCAGCGACGATGCGATCTTCCTCGGACCGTCCAGCGTGAACACGCCCTTCTCCAGGTCGAGGGCGTTCGAAGTGCTCGCGTCGCCTCTTGCGACCAGCGCTTGGCGAGGCTTCTCCGCCATCTCAATCGCTCCGTGCCGCGCTCACGAGCCGCAGGAATGAGCGCCGTGCCGAATCCCAGGTGCCGTTGACCATCATCGAGACGAGGAAACGCGGCCAGAGTTCCGGAATCGGCTCGCCCTTGATCGGCGGCACCACGAAGAAGGCAACGAGCGGCAGCGCAATCGCCGCAACGGTGATCCAGCCTGCCCAATAGGAGCGCCCACGCAAACGCGAGAGCAGGGGGGCCAAAACCGCGCCCCACACGCCGCCCCAGAACGCCTTTGAGATCACCGACGGCACGCCGAAGGGCGGGATGGGGTCGAACGGCCAGGCAGGCCGCTCGGGCGGGATGAGGCCGATCAGATTTAAAGAGATACCAGAGGCTTTGATGAAAGATCAGCACGGCAAGCGCGCCGCCGAGGAAGCCCAGGATCGAAAGTCTCGCGATTGGCGGCATCAAGGCCCTCCCTCATTGATGCCATGATGCAGCGGCTCAATGAAAGCGCAAGGCAAGAGCCGGTCACGTTTCGGTGGCCGCTGCGAAAGGTCATGCGCAAGAACTGGAAAGGACTGTAGATCGGCCTGACGCGCCGCCAGGCTCTGACCGGCGCCGCGGCAACGTTCGGCGTTGGCCTCGCTGCAGGCAAGAGCCTCTGGCGTGCGCCTCGCCAAGAGCGGCTCGCCGCCACGCTCCCAGGCGCCAAGGTGTGCATCCTCACGCCTGAGGCCGTGCAAGGTCCGTTCTATTTCGACCCGAAGCTCGTGCGCGCCGACATCACCGAGGGGAGGCCGAGGCGCGCCGCTGGCGCTCACCCTGCAGGTGGTTTCCGCCAAGGATTGCACAAGGCTGAAAGGCGCGCGCGCGTCGATCTCTGGCACGCCGACGGTCGCGGCATGTATTCCGGCTATCGCGGCCAGGGCGACGACGGCATCTCGACCCGCGGCGAGACCTTCCTGCGCGGCACGCAACTCACCGGCGCTGACGGGCAAGTGCGCTTCGCCACGATCTATCCAGGCTGGTATCCCGGTCGCACGCCGCACATTCACTTCAAGGTCTTGCTCGATGCAACGAGCCTGGTCACCGGCCAGCTCTATTTTCCCGACGATCTTTCGGCGCGCATCTATGCGGGCGTCGCGCCCTACAACGACCGCAAGGCGAAGCGCGACATTGTCGCCAATGAAGAGGACTTCATCTTCCAGGACCAGGGCGGCGCCGATACGCTGGTGAGCGTAACGGAGGAGGGAGGATCCTATCTCGCTTCGCTCGTCATCGGCGTCAATCGTGCCGGCTGACCCATGCTGACGATCGTCTCCGGCGGCCAGACCGGGGTGGACCGCGCCGCGCTCGACGTGGCGATCGAGCTGGGCATTGCGTATCGCGGCTGGTGCCCGAAGGGCGGCTGGGCCGAGGATCAACCAAGCCCTCCGGGCGTGTTGGCCCTGTATGCCGGGTTGCGCGAGACGCCTGATGCGGACCCGCGCCAGCGCACCGAATGGAACGTGCGCGACTCCGATCGCCTGATGGTGCTGGTCGGCCGCGCCGGGCTGCCGGTGTCGAGAGGCACCGACGTTTGCGCTCGAATGCGCCAGGTGCTCTGGCCAAGCCGCATATCGTCATCGCTCTCGATGCCGGCGACGCCGAAGACCTGGCGGCAGGCTTTCTCAGCAAAGGGCAGGGCCGTTGGCCGTGTGAACATCGGCGGCCCGCGCGAAAGCGAGGCGCCCGGCATTTATGCCAAGGCGCGCGACTTCTTGCGCGGGGTATTGAGCCGGGCGTGAGGAGCCGACCAACTCGCGCCCTCATGGGCGAGGGCGCGGATAAGCTCTCGTACGAGCCTGTCATGGGCTTGTCATCTATTCGTCGCGAGACCGGAACCGACTTCAGGCTTTTTGTCGCAGGCGAACTGCCCGGATGGCCTTGCTCAGCCACTCTGACGGTCAGGCGATCTTTAGGGTATAATTTCTTGCCCAAGGGCTAGAGCCCCATCGGAGCAGCGGGGCTCGCTTGCAACGAAGGGAGAAAACCGATGAGTCCCGGCAAATCCCACCCTCAGCGATATGCAGCTAGCCGTCAAAGATACGGTGCGCCTTCACTGGCAACTGTTCCTGGCCCAGGGCGTGATCATGGTGATCCTCGGCGTCCTTGCCGTGATCTGGCCCGGATATCGACCCTCGCCGTGGATATCTATGTCGGCTGGCTGTTCCTGCTCAGCGGCATCGTCGGGATTGCCAGCATGTTCCTAGCGCAGAACGTGCAAGCCTTTCTCTGGTCACTGCTCACGGCGGCGCTCTCGTTGTTCGTCGGCATTGTCCTGCTCTGGCATCCGGTCGAAGGCGCCGTCTCGCTGACTCTGGTGCTCATCGCCTTCTTCATCGTCGAAGGTGTCTTCCAGATAGTGGCATCTCTCAGCTATCGCGACGTGTTCCCCGGCCAGTGGGGATGGATGTTGGCAAGCGGCATCGTCGATCTGCTCCTGGCCGGGCTGATCATCAAAGGTTGGCCCAGCACAGCCGCATGGGCGCTGGGCTGATCGTCGGCATCAACCTGGTCACGTCGGGCAGCAGCCATCGTCATGGTGGCGCTTGCCGGGAAAACCTGGTCCAGACGGTGGCGAAGCGCCGCTCGCTGAAGCCTTCACTAAGGTTTCAAGCAGCGGCCAATGGCGCCGCGCGCATGATCGGCCCGGGCGCAGGGTCAGCTTAGTGCAATCGGCGCAAGGGAGACTGAACTATGCCGAAGTTGCATTCTCGAAGCTCGCGGTTCTGGATCGCGCCCTCCGTGTTGACGGTCTCCGTCCTCTGCGGCGCTCAAGCTCCGGTGCCCGAGCCTGTCACCGATCGGAGACCGGAGCTCGGGCAAGAGATGTACAACGAGCTGACGGACAAAGGGAGATCGTCGAGTCCTCTCCGCTTTACGAAACCCTGAAACCGATAGCCGACTCGATTTCTCGGGTGGCTCAGTCTCGCTACTCTCATCCCTTCAAGTTCTATCTCGTCCACGAAACCCAGCCCAACGCCTTCGCCACACCCGGCGGCAACGTCTATGTCGTGGATTCTCTGCTTTATTTCGTGAAGAACACCGAGCAACTAGCGGGAACCCTCTGCCACGAAGTCTCGCACACCATTCACCGCGACAGCATCGCTCTCATGGAGAAGCGCGAGCAGAATCAAACGCCACGAGATCGAGAGCTGCCTATTGCTGCTGGGGCCGACACGAGCCCACATTCTAGCCATTGCCCTGCTCGGGGACCTTGCATCTTCGCTTGGCTATTCGCGTGAGGCCGAGTCGAACGCCGACAGTAACCGGGTCGGATATCTGCGCCGAGGCCGGCTACAACCCGTGGGGCCTAGTGTGGCTGTTTGCACGAATTTCAAAATGCCGATACCAGGCAAATCCTCAGCTCCTCTCCGATCATCCGCCAACGGGCACGAGGATCGAAACGCTCGAGAAGCACTTTCGCGACAACCCGTCCGTCTTTGCCAAGTTCAACACCGGATCCGAAATCGGCGACACCGTTCAACGCTGCCAAAGGACTCAGCTGAGCAGTTCTTGCGCAAATAGCGACACGCGAGGTCCGGTGGCCACTGTATTGCGGGTGTCTTCCACCACTGGACGCAGGACGCAGTTAGCCTTTGGCGAGCAGAGCCTGCGCTCGTTCATGAGCGCATCCAACTTCGCTTGCTGATCGGCGGATGCGGTCGCGGCATTGCGTTCTTCATCCGCCGCGCCCGAATAGGCCGCGGCTTGCTCAGATCAACTCGCGCAAATTGTCTTCAACGATTTGGATGCGTCTCCTCGATGTCAGCGAGAGTGCTGCCTGGTCGACCATGGTTATCGCCTCGATTGAGCGATCTCGATCGGCCCACAATATGCCACCTCAAGCCAGCAAACGTCCGGTGATGCTTCCGGCAACAAGCCTCGGCAATGCTGAGTTTGTAGTGGTTCTTGGCCCGCCGCCTCGCGTGCGCAGTGCCCGCCAAAGGCGGAGCGCGAAGCGCGAGCGCCTTGGGGCTAGAAGCTCTTGCCCGCCGTGCATCTGAGGCCAAAGCGTTGCCGCTCTTCGCCCATCTGTACGGGAGGGATGAACACCCTGAGCCAAGTCTCAAAGCCCCTGGACTCGCGCTGAGACTGCGTGAACGGTCGGCGTCTCAGCCAACGGGCGGTACCAGCCATGCTGACAGCACTCATCATCGCTATTGTCATCGGCGCAGATTGCGGGTGGCTTTGGCCGGCCTGCGTCGTGCATAGGGACGGCTTGCGGCTTACGCGTCCGGCGATGTCGTGGTGGCGTATGCCGCTCGGGCGACGCTCATCGCCAGCTTCCCGTGTTGTCCCATGCGTAGACTCGGTGCCGACCCTTAGCGGCAGAGCAGCTGCTTCGGGGCCATGCATCCTCGCCGTTGTATCGGCGACCGTGGTCGACTGGCCGTCATCGTCGCAAGCTGTCTTCACAGGCAGATCGGCTTAGGCAGGATCTCCGATTCGGCGCTCGACTTGCGCATCGTTCACAGCGGCTTGGCAATGCACGAAGATGTGCGAATTACGCCGCATGACTGCGGAGGCGCGAATGGCAGAGCGCCGACCCACGCTTTCGCCGGGGTGACACATCGCCTGCACGCATAAGCGCTATGGCCGCCCGTTGTCCTCACTAGGACACTTGTGCTGGGGCGGGCGAATCGCCATCTGTCAGGGGTGCGCCATTGTTGACTGATGCCAACACATGAAGCGCGCCGTGGGGCGGATCATGTCGCATGTGATGCCCATCAAGCTTGCGTCCGCCTCACTCTTTCTGGCCCTCACTGGAGTACGTGGAACCCAGGGCGTCGAACGAAAGCTCATCGACAAGCGCGGTCTGATCTGACGCGGCAGAGGGTCGTCGCCGCGCGGATGCGTTCCCCTACCAGGGCTGAGACCTCAGTGGCCCGGGAGAAACAGGCTCTTCACCGTGAGCTGCCGAAGCCGAATAGGATCGGTCACTCCATCCGCCACCAGGTTCAGAAGCTTTCGGCCCACGGCAATTCTAAGCTCGCAATCATTCTCATGGTTGCGAAACGGGCCACGAACGATCGCCCAAATGGCGGCGAACGCCTGGTCCATCCCTTCAAGCATCTTAGGATCGTAAATGTCGATATGGGGGTTTCGAGAGGCCATCGGCTCCCTCCGCATTGTTGCAGGCGAGAGTCTTCCGCTCTCAGCCACCCGGTGCCCGTTGTTGCTCTTACCAGGTGATTTCTCACTATGCGCCTTTCGGATGACAATAGCGAGCCAATACGCGTCGGCTTGCCCCCTGAGAGACCCAGAGGCGGGGATAAGTTTATCGGCGGCGGAAACCTCATGCTGAGGTAGCGGCCCGTTGCCACGTCTCAAAGCATGAGGCCGTCCCCTTCGAGACGCTCGCTCGCCTCGCTCCTCAGGGTGGTGATCACTGCATGCCCGCGTTCGCGGGCATGACAGAGCTCCAGGCCATGACAGGAGGACTGGGAGAGGGCCTTACCGACCTACATCAAGTTGTTGCGCGTGCTCTGGGCAGAAGAACCGTAGGGCGCTCGGAAGCGGTAACGCGTTCGGGCAAAGCCTGCGAAGCGGCGTCAGGCCTCAGCCGCTCCCATCCGGCGGGCAAGCGTCCCTGAAAGCTCTTGTCGCACCTCTTCCCAGCGCACCGCCGCACGACGGTCGGCCGGATTCACCCCACTCGAGTTCAGTAGGCATCACGTCCTCGCCGATCTGACGCTATCCGTTTGCCGCCTGGCTCTACGATATCAGCCGTCGCTGGCCGCGCAAATGGCCTGGCCTCAGACAGCGTCCTTCGCGGCCTTCACCGGACGGCACCTTGAGCATCTTGCTGGCGGGCTTCGCCTTGAACACGGTCGGCTCCTTGGTGAACGGGTTGATGCCCTGCGCGCTCCTTGGTGGCCGGCTTCTTGATGACGATGAACTTGGCGAAGCCTGGCAGCAGGAACTCGCCCGACTTCTTCATTTCCTGGTAGCCGACGGTCGCCAGCGACTCGACGACGGCCTTCACGTCCTTCTTCGCCAGCGAGAGCTCGTCGGCGATTTTCTGGATCAGCTCGATTTCGACATCATAGGATCAGGTCCTTCCGCAAAAGAGCAGCCTCGACCGCTTAGACGGCCTTGGCTTCGCCCCGCAAGCCATGACGCGATGGCCGATTCGGGCCGAATTGTCTGCAGCTATAAGCCAATGATCCTGTTGGTATCTCATTCCGGCGAAGGCCGGAATCCAGTAACCACCGCGGGGATAAGTTTTGTTTGCTTGGTGCCATACAGCAGACGTCCGCGTCCGCTTCCGCGCCCCAGCATCATCGCAGGGTGGCGAGAGTGCAACGAGGTCAGACATTTGTTGGCCTTGAACCCGTCACCTCGGAGCGGGACGAGATCTTCGATGCTCCGCTTCCGGAGGATCGGGTTTCAGATAAACGATAAGGCAACGAAATACAAATTCCGAGTCCAACCAGCGGATATTTCAGCGCCACAACCGCAGCCAGCCGCGAACAGGCATAAGGTCGTGATCGATCGGAAGTGCATGATCCTGCGCACCCGTCGGCGAGACCTCGACGATCCGGCGTTCGGTCGATCAGCTCCCAAATCAAGCAACACGTAAGTCGCGTTCACCAGGAAGAAAACCGCCGCATAAAAGGCAACCGGCTGCGGCGCCAATTCGCTCACGGCCATCCAAGCGGTAGAGAGCGGAAGCAGCGACATGGAAAACAGATGCGCGAAATTGAACCACAAGAGGCGAGGGGTCGCCTCCGTGGCATAGCGCATGAGGTAATGGTGATTGGTCCACACGATGGCGATGAAAAGGTAGCTCACCGCGTAGCTCAGCCATGTGGGCCAGAGCGACAGGAGCGCATTGAAGGTCGGTTGCTCCGGTGGACGCAGTTCCAAAACCAGCACTGTTATGAGGACAGCGAACACGCCGTCGGAAAACGCGCTCAGTCGCTCCGGGGTGGCTCTATGGAGCACGGTGGGTACCATCTCCTGCACGTTAAGGCCGAGTCGGGCATGTGCATAAACATTTGAGAGCCCCTCAGGGTTCGCTACGCCACGCGTGTATGGGCAATGGGTGGCCTCCGGCTCGCTCCGCCGCCTGTGCCGTGGTGTTGACGCTGCTGCTGGCCGGGAGGCGCTAATCGATGATCACCGTGGACGACGCGCGGGACTTCGGCACGAGCTTCTTCAATGCGGTGGCGAGCGGAGCGTCCGCCGCCGAGCAGGCGCAATTCTTCCTCGACCCTCATGCGCGAATCTTACGTGGCCTGGAACGGCGCGACTATCAGCCTTGAGGATCACGAGACCCTGCACGCCCAGTGGATCAACGAGCGCCACTCTTTCGGCCATTTCGATCTCACGCCGCTCAATGCATCGCCCGAGCGCGTGCGGGCGAGGTTCGCGGCGATCCCCTCTGGCGTGCCGACGGCGAGCACATGGCCGCCTGCGTCGCCGCCTTCCGGGCCCGAGTCCACGTGCCAAGAGCAAAACGTTCTGGGCATCACGGACTCGGGCCGGCTAACCAGCGGCGCCATTTAGCATGCGCTTTGAGTCCCGTCTTGGCATTGCCATGAGCGGATGAGGTCATGGCGGACTTCGGTGATACGCGGCCCGGCGTTGTAGTCCGACCCGACGAACGGAAGTCACCTCGCAGCAGTTCACTGCGAAGATTTGCCCGCTTTCCATTCCAGAACCGATAAATCCCACTGCCGCTGTTGCCTTTCGACGTTTCTATCTTGAACTCCACATGCTTGGAGCCATCAGCCCAAATGGACTCACAACCTGGAACAAAGTGTACTCCCTGGTTGCCTTTGCCATTACCGAGTTCGCCCGGGTAGCCAATCATGCAGGCCTTGGCATTATCCAAAAGGCCGTCCGAAGGAATAAGCAGTCCGAACGATCCTGGAGGTTGAAGGTCTTGCTCTAAGGTGATGACCGCGTAATCGTAGTCAGGCCAGTCTCCATCCTCGGTCCAACCCCTTCACCGAGCGTTTGGCGACCATGAAAGCGTCCCCGAATGGTGCGCAACCTCGTCCATATCGAATGGCGGGATGGTGCCATCGAGTCCGCATCGCCCTGATGCTTGTCGCCCAGCCGCCCTCATTGCTTTTGAAAACACAGTGGCCGGCCGTCAGCACATGCTTGCCACTGATCAAACTGCCGGTGCAGCCATGAGCTTTTCCGGCTGGGGTATTTGGAAATTTGATCACTAACTTGACCACGCCCCGGAAAGGAAACGACGTTGTGGGGGTTTGCAGCACACGGCTATCGGTGCCGAAAGACGTATGCCTCGCATGAATTGTGGGGCTACGCCGGCCCGTCGCTTGTCGCTCCGCGGCAGACTGGGATCTCCTTCATCGCCTCCGGGATATATTTGCTTTCGGGAGGCGGGTGGCGGGTCGGGCAAAGTGATCGTCTTGCCGGTTTGCCCATCCTGACAAACGCCGCGCTCCGCATCCTGCGTTTGCTCGGGGGTTCGGCTGCGCTTTTCACTTATGCGTGGCATTTCTGCCGGTTCGATCGCCAGATCCTTGCGCTGGAGATCTTTATCGACCTTCGGCGAAAACGGACCCTCCTTGTCGCACGGCGATTCAACCTTCTGTGAGCCGGCGCCTGCATTTTGGATTGACGTTAAACCAAGACTCAAGACTGCAGCAAAACCCAATAGGACGGCTGCGGACGTAGCGATAACAGAGTGCTTATTCACGGTGATCTCCTGAACTCAGATTTCTA